>Ga0194133_10000053_pt1 | contig 221433 bp, 200 predicted proteins | sample TA2KigOf40mmetaG_FD_155448 | JGI IMG/M metagenome (GOLD analysis project Ga0194133, IMG submission 155448) | Freshwater microbial communities from Lake Tanganyika, Tanzania - TA2015055 Kigoma Offshore 40m | ecosystem: Environmental > Aquatic > Freshwater > Lake | place: Tanzania: Lake... | reverse complement strand
CTTCCTCTGGAGGTGGGGCATCCCCCCGTCAGCCCCTTGTCGGGAGGGACTGGGGGGAGGGCCTTGGCTCGGCGGATGTCGCCCGGGCAGGCTGCGGTGGCGGGCGAGGGTGAGTGGGCTGCGCGTGGTCGCAGGAAGGGGCACACCCAAGAGCTGTGGCGTGCTTGTACGAACCTTGAGGTCGCCTATGCCAACTCGAGAGCAGCCGGGTCCGAATCTCTGAGTCTCCAGCCAACATCTTTTTGCACAAGGGGCCAATCTGCCTGCATCTCGAACTGGGTGTAATTGGGCGTGTTATTGGTTCTGTGTTTCGACCAGAGACCCTTCAGATCACCCCTGAGATCCTGAGCCTGATTGGCCGGATCGATGAGTTCAAGGGCGCATGGCGTGCCCTGAGCACCCTTGCGCCAGAACGCCTGTCCGCCCTGCGCAGGGCGGCAACCATCGAGAGCATCGGCTCGTCCACCCGCATCGAGGGCAGCAATCTCTCCGACAGGGAAGTCGAGATGCTGCTGTCCAACCTGGCCATCCGGTCCTTGGAGACCCGAGATGAACAGGAGGTAGCCGGCTACGCCAAACTGATGGAGTTGGTGTTCACCTCGTGGCGTGAGATCCCGTTCAACGAGAACCATGTCTACCAGTTGCACCAGACCTGCTGCGGCACAGCGAGAAGCACACGCGGCACCGGGGCCGGTACAAGACCAGCTTCAATAACGTGGCCGCCTTCGATGAAAACGCCGTGCCGATCGGCATCGTGTTCGAGACCGCAAGCCTATTCGACACACCGCGGCTGATGGCTGAATGGGTTGCGTGGGTCAATGCGGAACGGGACAAGGCGCAAATGCATCCCCTGCTCATTACGGCCATCTTCGTCGTGGTGTTTCTGGCAATCCACCCCTTCCAGGATGGCAATGGCCGCCTGAGCCGTGTTCTGACGACGCTGCTGCTCCTTCAGGCAGGCTACGCCAATGTGCCCTACAACTCTCTGGAGAACGTCATCGAGTTGAACAATATCGAATAACCCATCGGCACACATCGGGCGATGGATTCGCACGACCTTGTACGGCTCAAGCGGACGTAGGCCCAGTCCGCCTTCAGCTCCTCCCCACCTGCTCCAACGCCCCAATCGCTGATGCCATCCCGTCCCGGGCTCCGTCCAGAACCCATTGGCGCAGGCGTGCCGGCGAGGCATCCGGACGCAGGGTCAGGAGCAATGCCACGATGCCCGTGACGAACGGGGCTGCCGCGGACGTCCCGCCAAAGGGTGAGATGCGGCCCTCGCGCGAGGTGCTGACGACACCTTCTGCAGGCGCCAGCAGCAGATGGCGGGGGCTGCCCTGACTGACGGGCGCGACCCGGCCCCACCTGTCGGCCGCCCCTACGGGAATCAGGCCAGCAAACGCCGGGTCATGGGCCCACGCCCCCGGCCACACGGTGGCACCCCGCGCGGGCCCTGCCGCACAGACCACGGGCACGCCCGCCGCCAGTGCTTCCCGGACGGCACGTCCCAGATCGGCCACGGCAGCAGCTGTCAGGAACTCTTCGCCCTCGACGACGCCAACCGACATGTTGATGACCGAGGCACCCTCCCGCAGGGCCGCCCGGATGCCGGCCGCCATGTGCTCGGCCCGCACATGGCCCGTGCCGTGATGGTTGACCTTGATGGCCAGCAGGCTGACCAGGGGGGCGACACCCGCCGCCTCTCCGAATCGCCAGCCGCGGCTGGCAATCAATCCGGCCACCGCCGTGCCGTGGCCCAGGTCATCCATGTACCGGCCACCGGCCGCCAGGACGTCACATCCTCCGAGCACCTTGCCCTTGAGGTCGGGATGGTTCGCGTCGATGCCCGTGTCCACGACGGCCACCCGCACCCACGGGGCTCCCCGACAGATCGCCCACGCGCGGCGCACGCCCAAGAAACGATGCGGCCACGGCTCGCGGCCCGGCAGCCACGCTTGCAGGGAAGTCGGGATCATCCTTTGACGGCCCCGTCCATCAGGCCCTTCATGAACTGCTTTTGCAGGAACAGGAAGACGATGATGGCCGGCACGATGGCGACGGTCGTGGCCGCCATGAGCAAGGGCCAGTCGGTCGTCTCCCGCATGCTGGCCCTGAAGGCGGCAAGGCCGACGGGCAAGGTCCTCAGGTGGTCGGCGTGCGTGGCCACAAGCGGCCACATGAAGGTGTTCCACGAGGCCAGGAACTGGAAGATGCCCAGCGTGGCAACCGCAGGCGTGGCCGTCGGCAAGGCAACGGTCCAGAAGAAGCGCCACGGTGAGCAGCCGTCGAGACGGGCCGCATCCTCGAGCTCCTTGGGCAGCCCCATGAACCACTGCCGGAACAGGAAGATGCCGAAGGCTCCCGCGAGGTCCGGGATGATGAGGGCCTGATAGGTGTCGACCCATCCCAGCCGGGCCACGAGGGCGAACAAGGGCACGAGATTGACCTGCACGGGCACCATCATCGTCATCAGGACGATGAAGAACAGCACGTCCCGTCCCCGGAACGACATCCGCGCGAAGGCATACCCGGCCATGGCCCCCGTCAGGATCTGGCCCGCCACGGTAAGCACGGCCACCAGCACGCTGTTGCCGAACCAGCGCCACAAGGCACCCTCGCCCATCGCCTTGCGGAAGTTGTCGAGCGTCAGGGGACTGGGCCAGAAGGCAGGGGGATAGGCCATCGCCTGCTCGTAGGTCATCAGCGAGGTCGTGATGAGCAGCAGGAAAGGAGCCGCGCAAAGCAGCGCCCCGATCCAGAGGGTCGTCAGGCCGAGCGCGCGGTTCACGTGTCCTGCTCCTGATGGACCCAGCGCTTGCGCAGCGTCCACTGGACCCACGTCAGGCCCGCGAGCACCGCGAAGAGCATGTAGGCGAGTGCCGAGGCCTTGCCCAGCTTGAAGTAGGTGAAGGCGTTCTGGAAGAGCCAGTAGACGATGACGGTGGTGCTGCGACGCGGGCCCCCGTGGGTCATGATGTAGACGGAATCGAAGGTCTGGAAGGCCCGGATACCCGCGAGGATGCCCACCAGCAGGACTGTCGGACCCAGCAGGGGCAGCGTCACATGCCAGAAACGGCGCCAGCCCGTCGCACCATCGACCTCAGCCGACTCGAGCACCTCGCCCGGCAGGGCCTGCAGGCCGGCCAGGAACAGCACCACGTTGGTCCCGAGGCTCTTCCAGACGCTCATCACCACGAGGGCCGGCAACGCCGTCGCCGGATCCGAAAGCCAGTGCACCGGCTCGCCTCCGAACCAGCGCAGCACCTCGTTCAAGGCCCCCCCCCGCGGGTCGAAGATCCACTCCCAGACGATGCTGACGGCTACCATGGACGTGACCACCGGCAGGAAGTAAGCCGTCCTGAAGAATCCCAGACCGCGCAACTTCTGGTTGAGCGCCAGGGCCAAGGCCAGGGCCAGAACCAGATCGAGGACCAGGTAGAGCACGACGAAGAGCAACGTGTTGGCGACGACCTTGGGAAAGACCGGATCCGCCAGCAAGGACGTGTAGTTGTCGAGTCCGACCCACTTCGGTGCTCCCAGCAGGTCCCAGTCGGTGAAGCCAATCAGGAACGAGGCCAGCGTCGGCAACAGGCTGAATACACCGATGATGAACAAGGCCGGCGAGGCAAGCAAGAGGCCCCAGATACGCTCGGACCGGAGCGGATGACGAACAGGCTGCATGGAGTTCACCGCACCTCGGCCAGCAAGGCATCCACCCGCTTGATGACCGGCGGCAAGGCCTCGTCGAGAGACTCTTCGCCCGTCCACATCGGCCCCAGGCCGTCGATGAGCTCCCAGGTAATCTCGTCGTAGGCCGGAGGCACGCGTGTCGGTCGCCCCTTGGCGATGACATCGAGGAAGACCCTGCTGCCTGCCGGGGAGCCGGACAGGAAGGCCGGCCCATAGGCGACGTCGGGGCGTGAGGGCACGATCAGGCCCGACCGCGTGAACGCCTCGATGCTCTCGCGGCTGGCCAGGTGGCGAATCAGCTTCCAGGCGGCTTCCGGCTGACGGGTGCGCGCCGACATCGCCCAGCCCGAGGCATCGGTATCGACGACACTGCCCGCGGGACCCGCAGGAAAGGTCGTGACATCCCAGTTGAACTTGATCTTCCGCCGGTAGCCCGGCACGGCCCAGCGGCCGTAGACGAACATCGCCAGCTTGCCCGTTGCGAACAATTGCGTCATCCGGGCATTGCCCGTGTCCTTGTCGGACGGGGCCACGTGCTGCCTGTGACGCAGGTCGAGGTAGACCTGAAGGCCCTCGCGGGCTGCCGGGTCCCCGAGTGTGCAGCGGGTCATCGACGCGTCCACGATATCGCCGCCGTGCGACCACACCCAGGGCGTCCAGATGAGCGGATTGGGCTGGAAGCCGATGGCCCACCGCTTGCCGGGCACCGTCAGCTTCGGGGCGATACGCTGGAGATCGGCCATCGTCCAGCCGGGCTTGGGATAGGGCACACCCGCCTCATCGAAGAGGTCCTTGTTGTAGAAAACGACCAGGTTGGAGAGGTCGCGCGGCAGTCCGTGGAGCGTGCCCTTCCAACGCATGGCATCGAGGACCTGAGGGAAGAAGTCCCGCTCCCGCAGTTGGCCGTCCTTGGCCAGACGCAGTGCGAGGTCCGCCAGCACGCCCTTTCGGGCGAACCCCGGCAGTGCCTCGTTCGACATGAACATCACGTCCGGGACCGTGCCGCCGACCACCATCAGGCGCAACTTGTGGGCATACTCATCGGGGATGTGGATGAGTTCGACCGGGACCCCTTCCTTGCGGGTGAAGGCCTCGAGGATCGGCCGCAGCGTGGCGATTTCGTCGAGGGATCCCCAAGTACTGAACCGCAGCGCCGTGCTGTGGGCAGGAGCGCACGCGACCAGAACGGCCGCCATGAGGCTCGTCAGGGCGAGCAAGGCGCGCGATCGGGCGGGACGGGGCATGGCGAGCCCATGGTAGCATCCGTCTCCCGCCACGCGGCGGATAGCCCACCCGGTACGGAACATCGGGCTATCGCCTTGGAGGCGTGGTCAGGCATCTGGCCGTTGCCCGAGGCCCCGATGCCCATGGCATACGCAGGCGCTCCGGCCGGCGGCGGCGAACGCATCCGCTTCGACGCCAGGGCTTCGGAGGGACCGTTACTGGCGTGGCTCGAGGTCGAAACCTTGCCTGGAGGTGATGCCGCACTCCGGATGCTGGCAGCCCAGATGGACGACACCCGTGGGCGTCCGGCACTGGACCGGGTGTGGCATGAGGCGCGCCGGTGGCTGGAGCAGTCCGGAGCACGAAGGGTGTGGTCCGGAGGGGGCCTGGCCCATCTCTGGCCCGGCTTGCCGGCTGCGCACTGCGCCCTTTCCGATTGGCTCCTGGACCAGGGCTTCGCGGATGCCGGAGAGACATGGGACATGGTTACGGACGATTTGCAGGTCGCGCGATGGTCGCCCGCGAGGCCGACCCCGGAGGTAACGTGGGCTGTGGCCGACGCTGCCGATGCCGCGATGGCCATCGCGTGGCTGGAAGCCCAGTTTCCCGGTCGTTGGCCGCTTGAGGCGGCCGATACCCTCGCGGGCAGGTGGCCCGGCAGCCGGCTGCTGCTCGGACGCTCGGACGGGCAGCCCGTGGCCTTCGGTTTGCTGCATCTGCCGGGTGCCGACTGGACGTGGCGTTGGCAGGGGGCCTTGAAGCATCCCGCGGCCATGGGCCCCCTCGGGGTAGACCGAGCCTGGCGGGGCAAGGGTCTCGGTTACGCCCTGATGGACACGGGCCTCGACATGCTGCGGTCCGAAGACGCCCGCGCGACGGTCATCGACTGGACCACCCTCACGGCCTTCTATGGTGCCTTCGGATTCTCGCCCAGGTGGCGATGGTCCAGGCGCGCGCTGGTCCTGCGACCGTGATTCCCGTGAGGCCCGCCCGCTTCGCCACCCGGCCCGATGCCTTCATCCGGGGCTGCTTTCCGGATCTCGCGAAAGCCACACCCGCAGGAGCACCCAGGCGACTGGCCAACAGCCACGTCTGGCGCTGGCGCTCTCCGGCATGCGGCATGGTCTTCGTGAAGTGGCGACCGCTTGGCGCGGTGGGCCCTACTGGTCGCGACGGAGCGCACCATGCTGCCGACCACCTGCGGGAGAGGGGCTTGCCCATCCCGCGGTCCTTGGCCGGCCTCGACGGCGCGCCGTGGGCAGAGGGCAGCGGGTTGCTCCTCGATGCCTGGGTGGCCGGCACCGGCGAGGACCCCTATGCCGACAGGAATCCCTTCGCCCCCCTGGTGCATGCCGCCCATGCCCTGGCCTTGGGCAAGATGCTCGGAGAGGTCGCCCACCATCGTCCCACCAAGGCAGCCCATCGTCCGGTCGCCGAGCCGGGCGTCTGGGCCGACACGTCCTGGCTGGCAGGTGACGCAAGCGTGGTCGGCCCCGTTCCCGATGGCCTTCCTCACTTGCGGGCAGCGTGGGCCGAGGCGCGTCCCCTGGTGCAAACGTTGCTGGCCGACCACCCCTGGCCCGGCGGCCCGGAGTGCTGGCATCACGGCGACCCCCTGCCGCGCAACATGCTGTTTGCCGCCGGGGCCGTCAGCTGCCTGTTTGACTTCGAAGGCTGGACGACGGGGCCCGAGGGGCTCGATCTGGCCCTGGCCGTGGCGGCCCTGGCCTTCCCTTGGCCGGTCCTGACCGCAGGTGGGGATCCCAGGCCGGAAGTCGCCCGCCTGCTCATCGAGGGCTGGTCGGCAACCCGGGCCCGGCCTGATGCCGGCGCCTTGGTCCCGATGGTCGTTTTGGGGCGCGTGGGCGGGGCCTTTAGAAGAGCCCGGCAGATGGCACAGTTCGGCCGCATCGCGGACGGCTTGCCTTTCCTCAGCGGGAGCCTCGCGATGCTTCGCTGGTGGACAGGCCCTGAAGGCCGCGATTGGCGAGGGCGACTCGCGTGATCATCCTGCTGCACAAGCCGTGGGGCACGCTTTGTCAGTTTTCCGGGGGGGATGGCAGGCTCACCCTTGCCGACCACGTCCCGGTACCTGAGGTCTATCCCGCAGGACGCCTCGATCAGGACTCGGAAGGCCTGCTCGTCCTGACGGACGAGCCGTGGTTCGCCCACCGCCTGACCCATCCCCGCCATGGCCACCTCAAGCGCTATCAGGCCCAGGTCGAGGGCGAGATTGCCGCGTCAGCCATCCGGCAGTTTGCGGACGGCATCCTTCTCGACGGCACACCGACCCGAGCGGCGACGCTTGCGATCATCGACCCCCAGCCCGTCTGGCACCCTCGGGAAAAGCCGATTCGTTTCCGCCGCAACGTTCCGACCACTTGGGTCGAGGTGAGCCTGCGCGAGGGCCGCAACCGGCAGGTCCGGAGAATGCTTGCGGCCGTCGGCCTGCCTTGCCTGCGGTTGATCCGGGTCGAGGTCGCGGGCCTTCATCTGGGAACGCTCGAGCCCGGAGCCTTCCGGCGGCTCGACGGGCAAGAGGTCCGGGCGCTCAAGACGCGCCTCAGGACCTGATTGACCCTTCGTCTACCACGTGCTAGCTTTCGGCCGAGGGGCCACGATGCCGTGGAGGTGACCCGTGACCAAGTCGGACACCGTATCGGGCTTCAGGGCCTCGGACTGGTCTTCGCTGGGAGCCATGGTCTCCGGGGGGTCGGCCATCGACCTGCCGCGGCTCGATCTTCCGGATGAAGCGGCGGCCAAGGCCTTCCTCGCGGGCTATGGCCTGGACCCCGACAATGATGGGGATCGCGCCGAGTTGGCTCGGATCCTGCCCCTTTCCCGGCAGTTCATGGCAGAGGTCCTCCTGCCGTGGCGCGGCCTGGATGGCCTGCCCGCCGAGTTACCCGATCGCCCCGTGGCCTTGCTCTTGTCGGCCAGCAGGCTGACCGACCCCATGCGTTTCTGGTCCTGCTCGGTCTTGCGCGTCGCCCACGCCGTGGCCCATGCCCTCTTCCTGCCGGGTCGCGACAAGGTGACGGATGCCCTCGCTCAGGTCGAGGGCCGGTTCCGCGAGCATCTCCGGGAAGAATCAGGCCAGACCTGGCTGGGCGGGATTCCCTTGGACGCCATCTGGTTCAAGTCGGGCAAGCCCTGGAACAGCCTGCTGCTCAAGCTGCTGTGCAAGAAGGACAACGTCGCCGAGGAGATCTACGACCACCTGGGCGTTCGCATCGTGACCCGCACCAAGGTTGAGGCCCTGGAGGTCGTGCGCTTCCTCAGGGACCACCACGTCGTGCCGTTCCCCAATGTCAAGCCCAGCCGCAGTCACAACTCGCTGATCGACCTCGATGGCCTCGAACTGCATCAAGCTGCCCTCTGGCATGACCTCGAGGCCGGCCACATCGACCTCGAGACCTTCGACCACAGGCTCCGGGCCTACGCGCAAGCGCCCGACCTGCCCCCGGCACGTCGGCGCAACCCCTTCTCGGATGCCGATCGCCGGGCCATCCAGTTCACGGCGAGGTTGCTTGTCCGTCGGGAAAACGACGGGCGAGTCGAGCGATTCTTCTTTCCGTTCGAGGTCCAGATCATGGACGTGCAGTCGTGGGAGGAAAGCCAGAAAGGACGCGCCAGCCACGAGGAGTATCGCGAGCGCCAGCGCGAGGACGCGAGGCGTCGGGTCTTTCCCTGGGCGAAGGCCCTAGGCCCTGAGGACATCCCGGGTGATGGTGCCGCCACCGAGCACCAGATCCCCGTCGTGGAACACGGCGTACTGCCCGGGCGCCACGCCGGGAATCGCGGCCTCGAGCTCAACCCTCCCGCCTGAACCGGAGAGCACGAGCGTGGCGGCGTGCAGGTCCCCACCGTGCCGGATGCGGACCGACAACGACACCACTCCAGCCGGCTCGGTCACGGAAACCCAGCGCACGTCCTCCACGCCAAAGCCCCGCACGAGCGTCTGTTCGCGCGTACCGACGACAAGACGGCCCTCGGCCGGCAAGACATCCAGGACGTAGAGCGGCGTGGGTGCCGCGACGCCGAGCCCCTTGCGCTGCCCCACGGTATAGTGCGTCGTCCCCTTGTGCGCGCCCAAGACCTGGCCCGAGAGATCGACGATGGGACCGGGACGCTCATGCTCGGGCAGGTGCCGCGCCAGGAAGCCGGACAGGTCCTGCGACGTGAAGCACAGGTCTTGGCTGTCGGGCTTGTCCGCGACGTCGAGGCCCAGCGCCTTGGCTTCCCGGCGGGTCTCCTCCTTGGTCATCGACCCGAGCGGCGTGATCAGGCGGGAAAGCTGGTCCTGCGATAGGCGCCACAGCATGTAGGCCTGGTCCTTGCGGGGGTCGACGCCCGAGCGCAACTGCCAGCGTCCGGTCACGGGGTCCTGAGCGACCCGGGCATAGTGGCCGGTGGCCAGGTATTCGGCACCCGTCTCGGCACGCGCGGCCTGCCACATGTGGTCGAACTTGAGCCGCTCGTTGCACGTCGGACAAGGATTGGGCGTCCGGCCGTCGGCATAGGTCTCGAGGAAGGGGTCCACGACCTCGGCCTTGAACTGTTCCATCAGGTCAAGCTTGAGATGCTGGATGCCCAGGCGCGACGCCAATGCCGAGGCGTCCGCGATGGCCTCGGCGCCACAGCACGACGAATCGGGCCAGATGACCATGGTCACGCCCACGACCTCATGACCCTCGGCCACGAGCCGGGCAGCGGCCAAGGAGCTGTCGACCCCGCCGCTGAGACCTACCGCGATGCGCATCTGGTGAACCATGGCACGGGGCAAACATGGCGGACCCCGCTAGAATGGCATGGTACCAGAGCTCGGGGCCGATCCGGCCGGGAGGCGGACGTGACCACGGACCATCCAGAAGAACCCTCGGCCCCGGAAACATCCAGGCGCGATGCGGATGCCTTTCCGGCACTGCGTCGGGCCGTCTTCGACCTGGAATGGAAAGTTCGTCGCGAAGCTTCCCAGACGGCGGACAGGATGGCTGAGCTGCTGCAGGAGGTCTTGCTGACCACGGCGTGGGGTGCTGCTTCCATGGCCGATGGCCTGAGCCCCGTGCTTGTCGACCTGCGCGATCGCCTGGCCAACCTCGAGGAGTTGGCCCATGGTCCCGAGGGTTTGGCCCACGAGACTGTCCAGCGTCTGGGGGCGCGCATCGACGCCGCCGAGAGCCTGGCTGCCGAGGCCATCGGCCAGCGCCCGGAGATCGAGCAGACGATGGCCGAGGCACTTGTGCCGCTTGTCGAGGCAGCTGAAGCGGCCGAGGCGGATCGCCGGGTGCTTGGGCAGGTTGCCGAAGCCGTCACCCGCATCGAGGATGAAGAGACCGGGTTGCCCGCCTTGCTGCGAACGGTCGCTGCCTTCGAGGCCGAAAACGCCCGCCGCGAGGACGCGCTGCGCATCCTGGCCAACGACACGGGCAACCGCGTCCAGGCGATGGAAGACCGCTTGGCGCGCTGGGACACCACCCTCACAGGCGCCAAGGAGGTCCTCCTGACGCTCCCCGAGAAGCTGGAGCAGTTGGCTCGGGTCACGGATCGCCTCGATGCCCTGGAACGAGCCGATCGCTTGCGTCAGGACGCGATGAAGCGTCTGGACGAGCGGATGCGGGAGTGGTCTTCGGCCATGGACGAGCGCCTTGCATCCCTGCTGGACCTCGTGGCTGCCTTGCGTGAGGAGGTCGACGACAGCGTACGCTCCGGCCAGTTGGCGGCGCTCTCGGCCGGCCTTGGCCAGCAGCAGGTAGGGCTCAAGGACCTCAAGGAGACCTTCCAGACCTGGCGCCTCGCGCAGGATGCCATCCAATCCGCAGGAGCCGCCGGAGCAGCCCAGGACGAAGCCCTCGCCAGGTTGCAGGCCGAGACGAAGCAGCAGGCGGCACGGCTGGCCAAGAGGCTGGACGCCATCGAGCGGCATCTCTCGGGAACGGCGGCAGCCCGGCAGGCACCCCCGGCATGAAGCCGATTGTCTACTCGGGCCCTGTCTTCGGCCATCATCCGACACCGGAGCATCACCCCGAGCATGCCGGGCGCTGGACGCGCCTGTACGAAGTGCTCGAGCGGCATCCCGGCATCATCCTGAAGGATCCTGTCGAGACGGGGTTGGAAGCCGTCCGGGAGGTCCACGACGCCACGTACCTGAGCGATTTGGCCGCCCTCTGCAACGCAGGCGGCGGGTCGCTGGACGCCGATACTTGGGTGGGTCCCCGAAGCCTAGAGGTCGCCTTGGCCGCATCGGGCTCAGCTCTGGATGCGCTTGACCACGTCCTTGAGGGGACACCGGCCTTCATCGCTGGGCGTCCGCCCGGCCACCACGCCGGCAGGGCCCGGGCAATGGGCTTTTGCCTGATCAACCATGTCGCCGTTGCTGCGCGCGCGGCCATTGATAGGGGTGCACGGCGGATCGCCATCGTGGACTGGGATGTCCACCACGGCAACGGCACGCAGGATCTTGTCAGCGCGTGGCCCGAAGTCAGCTTCCTGTCGTTGCATCAGGACGGCCACTGGCCCGGCACGGGCCCGACCGGGGACGTGGACGGCGGCCGCTTGCGCAACCTTGGCATACCTTCCCGTACCGGACACGAGGCCTATCTCGAGGTCGTCCGGCGTCTGGTGCTGCCTTGGCTGACGCGCCAGACCCCCGAGATCGTGCTGGTCTCGGCGGGCTACGATGCCCACCATGAGGACCCGCTCGGCCGACTCTCGCTCGAGGCGCGAACCTATCACCAGTTCGCCGCCATGCTGGCCTCATGGTGCCGTGACAGAACGGGTACCGTCCCCCTTCTGGCCGTGCTCGAGGGCGGCTACGCCCCTGAAGCCCTCGCGCGATCGGTGCTGGCCACGCTTGATGGCCTTGGCGGCACCGAGCCGGACAGGCTGCCAGACATGGAGGAGCCGAGGTTCATGCTTTCGCAGGACAGCTTCCTCGCACTGACGCGGTCGTGGCGAACGGCTTTCCCCGAGCCGTGGCTCAGTGCGGCCGGCTCAGGTAACGGCGGGCAAGGTCCTGACGATGGCGCCGATCTGGCGCCAGCCCCCCCATCCCCTCCTCCCCGAGCAATGCCATCAGATTGGCCACCAGCACGGGATGATCAGGCTCAAGCAGCAGGGCACGACGCAGCGCCGCCTCAGCCCACTCCCGGCGACCACTACGGTGGTGGCTGACGGCAATATTGTTGTGGGGCCGGATGTCCCGGCCTGCGAGGTCGACAAGGACCGAAAAGGCCGCGACGGCTTGATCCGCCTCACCCAGGTCCAGATGCAGGACGCCCAGCAGATTCCAGGCCGGCGCGAGCTCCGGCGCGGTCTGGAGCAGGTCCATCGTCAGGTCCCGGGCCGCAAGCGTCGTACCCGCGGCAGCAAGTGACCACGCCTCATCGAAGCGGCCGTGGCAAACGGATTCGGGTACGTGGACCTTCTTCCACGGCGTGCGCCAGACCCGTTCGACCCGGACCGGCCACGGCCAGTCCAGCAACGACAGGTTTGGGCCATCCTCATCCCTGGACATGGTCGACCCGCGGGCGTCTTGCCATCACCTCGAGACCGATGAGCGTCGTCGCCAAACCGCCTTGGGAGGTTTCCTTGAGCTTCTTGGGCATGGCATCCCCGATTTCCTTCATCGCGGCAATGACCTGGTCCGCAGGAACAAAGCTGCGTATGCCGGCCAAGGCCATTTCTGCGGCGGTCGTGGCGTGAATCGCGAAAATCGCGTTTCGCTTGATGCAGGGTACCTCGACGTAGCCGCCAATCGGATCGCAGACCAGGCCAAGCGTGTTCTTCAGGGCAAGCGCCATGGCGTGGACGGCGACATCGGGCGGTGCGCCGGCCATCTCGGCCATCGCCCCGGCCGCCATGGCCGCCGAGACGCCAACTTCGGCCATGCAGCCACCCTGTGCACCGGAAATGGTCGCCCGGTTGGCCATGACCATCCCCAAGGCGGCTGCGGCGAGCAGGGCCATCACGACCGCCTCGTCCTCACACCCCAGACGCTGCTGGGCACCCCAAAGCGAGGCAGGCAGAATGCCGCTCGAGCCGGCGGTGGGCGCGGCAACGATGCGACGCATGGCCGCGGAGCATTCGTTGACCGCAAGGGCCCGCGCCATGACACCCGTGGCAATGGCATCCGAAAGGACAGGCCGGTGCCCGGCCATCATCTGGCCGGCACCGTGGGACAACCCGCCCATGGTTTTCTGGGGAGCTGCCAGCCCCACTTCCATGGACTGCTTCATGGTGGCCCAGCGGGTCCTCATGGCGGCGAGTACCTCGTCTCGATCGAGTTGCCCGAGGGCCACCTCGTGACGAAGCGCGACCTCGCCCAGGCTGATGTCCTCGGCCTCGGCCAAGGCCACCAGGTCGGCCATCGTGTCGAACCGATAGGTCTTGTTCACGTGGGGACCTCCTTCAGGCCAGCCGGGGCAGGGCGCGGGCCGACACCATCCCCGGTATGGCCCGTGTCGCCGTGACCAGCTCTGGCGGCAGGTCGTGGTCCGCTTCGAGCGTCATGAAGGCGTGGGCGCCGCGGTGGTGCCGGGCCACGCGCATGAAGGCGATGTTGACGGCATACCGGCTCAGTAGCGCACTCACCTCCTGCACCAGGCCGGGGCGATCCTCGTGCACGGTCACGAGCGTGGGGTAATCGCCGGAGATATCGACGTCATAGCCTTGGATGGAGGTAATGCGGACGGCCCCCCCGCCAAGCGAACTGCCCACCATCTCGAGCGCCTCGCCATCGGCGGCGCGCAGCACGAAGCGCACGGAGCACGGATGGACATCCGGTCCGAGGTTGACCGTTCCGAACTTCCAGACAATTCCGGCTTCGCGGGCGTGCTCGAAGGCATCCTTCAGGCGATCGTCCCCTGACGAGAAGCCCAGCAAGCCGGCAACCAGCGCACGGTCCGTGCCATGGCCGGCTCCGGTCTCCGCAAAGGAACCGTGAAGGTCCAGTTCGGCCTCGACCGGCGTTCCACCGAGGAGCGCGCGTGCCAAGCCGCCGAGGCGGGCCGCCCCTGCGGTATGGGAGCTGCTTGGCCCCACCATGATGGGGCCGATGATCGAGAACACGCTGTCGTAGGGTGCCATGCCGCCCATGATAAGGCCTGAGGGCCGCCCAAAGGAAAAGCTGGGGCGATCGGCCGTGCCGACCGCCCCAGTCGTAATCCCGCTACTGAAGAACAGGCGAGACCTGCGGCACGGAAATCTCCGGGGCGAGGCCAAGCAGGACCTGCGCCGTATCCCTGCGCTTGATGGTGACCTTGTCCCGCAGGCCGATGCGGTAGTCCGCGCTTCGCGCCGTGACTTCGTACGACCCTGCTTCCAGACGTCCGACCCTGAACTGGCCCGCGCGGTCGGCCCGGGCACGCCAGAGGCGGCCATTGCCGAACGACCGCACGGTGATCTCGGCCAGCGGCAGGGCCACCATGGTCCGGGCATCGTAGACCTTGCCCGCCAGACGTCCCTTGGACAACAGGTCCCAGATGGCGCCGAAGTCAGGAAGGCGCACGACGCAGGTCGTCAGCAAGCTCTCTCCCTGAAGACGCCCGCGGACGACGACCTTGCGATTGAGGCGCTCGGCAAGCGCCAGGCGGCCCTGCTCGTCACGGGGTGCCAAGGGAAGGGCCACTTCTTTCTTCCACCACAAGGAACCCTTGCGGATCTGCAGGAAGTAGCGACCGTCCTCGTTGGAACGGATGAAGCCTACGCGCGTCATCCGTCGGCCCTGTGGCTCGGATGACGTCGCCTCCGGGGTCAGGACCTCGCCCTGTTCGACGGCCAGATCATTCAGGTCAGCCTCATCGACCTCATCGAGATCGGTCTGGAGGTTGAGCACTTCCATGTTGGTCTCGGGCCCGACCTCGGCGTCACGCGTCCAGAAAGCGGGCTGGATGCCCGCCTGGGTCGCAGAGACCCGCGCAAGCGAGGTCTGCGGCGCGGCCTGGCCGCAGCCAACCAACGCCAGAAGCAGGACGCCTGCAAGACCGCGATGCCATCCACGGGCAGAAAACATCAAAGACCCCCCGGGGCTTCGGACCCCATTGCTGGGGAACTTATCGCCTCGGGGGGCCCCGATCAGGTAAACGCCCGGACAAAAATCCGTTAAAATAAGTCTTAGCGGGCGTTCTGATTGATGAGCTTCATCAGGCGCGACTTGCGGCGCGCAGCCGTGTTCGGATGCATCACGCCCTTGCGGACGGCCACATCGATGGTGCTGACGGCTTCCCGAACCAGCTGCTCGGAAACCGGACCCGACGAATTGTCGAGAACCTGCTCACGGACCTTCCGGAAGCGGGTCTTCACCTCGGACTTCACGGCGACGTTGCGCTTGCGGTTGCGTTCGGCAGTCTCGGCCCGCTTGATGGCCGACTTGGTCCGCTTGGCCAAGGGAAACTCCTCAATGAAAATAAAAAGTAGAACCTAAACAAAACATTACCAGACAGCCAAGCGGGTCGCAAGTCCCGGCCTCCTTGCTCGGTCGGCTCCCCGTACCAGGCGCGACACCTCTGGACAATATCGCAATATTATTACAATTGTATCCGACATGAATATTAGCGATGCTCGCCTGCCCGTCACGGTTCTCTCCGGCTTCTTGGGCGCAGGCAAAACCACCCTGCTCAACCACATCCTAACCAATCGGGAAGGTCGCCGAATCGCCGTCATCGTGAATGACATGAGCGAGATCAATATCGATGCGGCCCTTGTCGCGCGGGGTGAGAGCCATCTCTCGCGAACCGAGGAACGGCTCGTCGAGATGTCGAATGGCTGTATCTGCTGCACCTTGCGTGAAGACCTGCTGATCGAGGTGGCGGCATTGGCGCGGGAGGGCAGGTACGATGCGCTGGTCATCGAGTCCACGGGCATCTCCGAACCGATGCCTGTGGCAGAGACCTTTACCTTCACGGATGATTCCGGGGTTTCGCTTGCCGAGATTGCCCGCCTCGACACCATGGTGACGGTGGTGGACGCGACGCGCTTCCTCGAGGACTGGCAGGCAGCCGAAAGCCTTCTCGAGCGGCGCTTGGCCCTCGATGAAAGCGATGAACGGACCGTGACGGACCTGCTTGTCGAGCAGGTCGAGTTTGCAGACGTATTGTTGATAAGCAAGCGGGACTGCATCGGCGACGAAGACGCATCACGACTGGAATCCCTGCTGCGCCAGTTGAACCCTGACGCGCACATATCGTGGATGGAACACGGCCAGGTGGCCTTGGGGCTCGTGCTCGACACGGGCAGGTTCAGCATGGAACGGGCCGCCGCGGCACCCGGCTGGCTCAAGGTCATGCGCGGTGAAGAGATGCCCGAAACGGCCGAGTACGGTATCTCGAGCTTTGCCTGGCAAGCCCGTCGACCGTTTCATCCCGCCCGCCTGCAAGTCATCTTCGAAGATGCGGCATTCTGGGGAGATGTCTTGAGGTCCAAAGGCTTTCTCTGGATCGCCAGTCGCATGGACACGACAGGCCTGTGGTCGCAGGCAGGAGGAACGGCCAACTGCTCTGCTGCCGGCACGTGGTTTGCAGCCACGCCTGCCGAGGAGTGGCCAGAAGCGCCGGACATCCGGGAATACATCGCCAAGGCCTGGGCAGAGCCATGGGGTGACCGCCGGCAGGAGCTGGTCTTCATCGGCTGCGATATGAACGAAGCGGACATGATCAGCCGGCTGGAGGCGGCGCTGCTCGATGACGCAGAGCTCGCCCTGGGACCAGACACTTGGGCGACATGGGCCGATGACCTGCCGCCGTGGATGCCCGATTCGGCAGGCGTCGAGGATGAGGTGTGACGCCCGTGCTGACGCAGCCATCGTGGCGGCGCGTTTCGGACGTTGCGGCAGCCGTGGCCGTCTTCCGGGCGGACATCAACGTCGTGGTCGTGCCGGCTCCCTTGACCGAAGCCATTGTAGCCGAGGCACTGGCGATCAGAGACCGGCCGGGCTGCGCCACTATGGACGTCGTGGAGTGGGGCAATCGGACGATCGAGGCCCCGCGAGTCCTCGCCGAATGGCCCGCTCTGGGACGTGATCTTGACCAGTGGCTCGAACTGCTGCACGACCTGACCGGTTGCCCGGCCATTGGCGTCCGCCTCGAACGGGCGACGTCCGCGATGTGTCCGCGCTTCCACGTAGACCGCGTCACGCTCCGGCTGGTACGAACCTACGCCGGGCTCGGCACGGAATGGCTCGACGAAAAAGATGTCCTCCGGGACCTACTCGGCCACCCCGGGGCGGACGCTGGCAGGGACGGTGGCATGAAACCCGGCGGAAGTCTATTGCGGGCCAAGCCGGGCGATGTCGTCCTGCTCAAGGGAGAAGCTTGGCCGGGCCAGAATGGCCGGGGTGCGGTCCATCGCTCCCCGAGTGCCACGCCGGATGCGCCTCGCGTTATCCTGACGCTGGACGCCCTCGCCTGAGACCCGGCCTAGGCGAGGACAAGCGCCCCATGATCGTCGCAGTGCGCCCCATGGGGATGATGCAGACCAGATAGTCCGTATGGTCGCCGTGGGGAACTGTCTCATGGCCGCAAGCCTCGCCGTGCACGTGGACAGCCTCGTGCCCCGGGCACGAGTGGGCCGGCGTGCAAGCCGCAGGGTTGCGGGCATCGACCCCGATCAGGCACTCGTCGAAGTGGCCGTCATGCTCACGGTGCAAGTGGCCGTCGTGCAGGTAGTCGATATGGCCCTCGTGGCGGATGGCGACGTGGCCACAGGCGTCGTCATGGACGTGGTCATGACCGGAATGCGCGTGTTGCATCACGCGACAGGGTCCTCGGAAGCCGGCTCAGTGCGGACGTTCAAGCCGGACGGGCCCCTGCAGGGTCATCGGCCGCTTCTCCTATCGCACGCCCGAGCGTCAAACTTGCGTCCCATCCCCGGCCCGCAAAGCCGCTCCTCAACGCAAGGCCTTGATGCGGTCCCTTGCCTTGCCGGCCTCATCTCCCTCCGGAGCCAGACGCAAATATGCCTGCCACCGCTGACGGGCCTCCACCCTGTCGCCCCGGTCCAAGGCCAGTTCACCAAGATGCCAATGCGCCATCGCCATGGCCGGGTCATCACGCAGGGCCTCCTCGAAGGCCTGGCGCGCCGTCACCCTGTCGCCGTCGGCCAGGGCCGACAGGCCCAGCCTTGCGCGGAACCGGGCTTGCGCAGTCCGGACGCCCTCCTCCGCACCACGGTCCGGCTCGCGACGCGCGTCGCCCCCCCGCGCAAGCGCCTCGGTAGGCTGCTGCAGGCGATGGTCGGCCAGCGGCTGCGAGACCCACTCTCCCGTCCGCTTCATCGTTCCGGATGACGCCATGTCCTGCTTCCCGTCCCGGGGGATCGGACGGCCTTCGACCTCTACGGCCCCCCGCCGCGCTGCCTCGGTTCGCGCCTGAATCGGTAACCTTGCACCGGACTCTGCCTGCATCTCGGGCACGGCACGCGCGTCATCCCCCCCGAGCCGCGACGCCGCCGGCTGCCCGCTGCCGGGCGTCCGGCCGAGTTGCAGGGGCCGGGCACCGTAGGCCTCCCTTGGGGTCACGACCGCCACTCCCGGGTCGGTGGTCGCAGGAGCGGGCCCGTCGCGTCCAAGGAGCGGCTGCATAGGCACGGTACCCGCCGGCACACCAGTCTCGGGTCCCTCGAACCGGGCCGTAAGTCCAGTGGGTCCCACGGCCCTGCCCTGGCCAAGGGCCTCGAGGCGATCCAGCCGACCGGACGCCGCCGGGGCAGGCGTGCCTCCGCCGCCGAGCCATCGCGCCATGCCGGCGATGGCGCCCGGGCGCCGTTGGGCGGTGTCCCGGGTAGCAGGAAAGAACAACCAGGCCGCCAAGGCAGCCAGCAGCACCACAGCCGGAGCAAGGCGCAGCCAGCGTGACCGTCGGGGGCGCCGCAAGACAGAGGCAGCCGCCGGCGGTTCCTCGGCTGGCGGCGGGCTGGGTCGGCGCAAGGGGGGGGGCGGCGGTGGCACCCGGTCCCAGGCGGCCAGACGACGTTCCATCCGCTGTTCGGCAAGGACCGAAGCGAGTTCGACCGGAGCGACGTGACCGACCGAGAGCAAGAGATGACCAAGGGGCGATGCCTGGTCGACCTGACGCGCAAGCCCGTCGGCGAGCAGGCCGGGCGCCGTACCCCGCGCAGCCAACAACGTGCCGAGGCGTGGGCCCGGTGGAGCCTCATGCGTCAGCCAACGGACATGGGCTGCAGCGCGGGCGCGCAGGGCGTCGGGCACGCGCAAGCCCGTCCAACCGGCCTCGAGACCGGCCCAGCCCGCCTGATGCCACGCCCGCGCGGCTTCGCCCCACGACGCCAACCCCCATAAGGCCAGGACCAGCCACGGATGAAAGAGCGGATCGCGCCATGCGGGCACCGGGCCCAGAGCCCGGACGTGGGGCGCAACCGCTTCGTCGGCCAGCCCGAGCAACAGGCCAAGGGGTCGCGCATCCGTCAACTGGCGGGCTAGGGCCGCCTTGAGTTCGAGTTGGCTCACCACGCCGGAGGACAACAACCTGCCGCCAAGCCGCAAGGCGGGACCACGCCATGGCCGGATCGCGGCAGCCGGGATGCCCCATGCCTCGAGCCACGCATCAGCATCAAGCTCACCCCGGCGGACGGCACGCGCCGGGTCCTCCGGCCACGCCCTGCCGCCTCCCGGACGGCCCAACAGGTCATGGCAACGGGCAAGGGACAGACCAAGCCCATCGGGCCAACCTGCAGGCTGTTCCTGCTCAGGCGCAAGGACCAGCCACGGACGACCCGCCATCGGCACCTTTGACCACCCCGGCTCCGGACCCTCGGCGCCCGCCCGGCCTACCCACGTCCCGGGCACGGGCAGCCAGGCACCCTCGGGGGCAAGGACCTCCAGCCCGCTCTCTCCGGTCCGCCACTGGTCCATCGGGGTACGGAACGCCAGCCGCCCGCCCAGACGCTCGGCCAACTCGAGCCAGCGCACCAAGGGAAGGGCCTCTGCCGCCATCGTTTCTCCATGCTTGCCCGGCCGCCGCGCAGGATGGGAAGGGTGCCATCCGTGTATAACACGGAGAGATGGACGAGAGTCAGGAGGCCTTCCAAGCAGGCGTCAACGAGTTCCAGGCAGGGAACCATGACGCCGCCCTCGCGGCCTTTGCACAGGTGGGCAAGGAGCATCGCAAGCTCCAGGCCCAGGCCTTGACCTACATCGGCCGAATCCAGAGCTCCCGCGGAGCCTACGCCGACGCGGAGGCCTCGCTGCGCAGGTCGCTGTCCCTGCAGACGCGCATCGACCCCCAGAGCCTGTTTCACCTTGGCGAGGTCTACTTCCACGCCCGCCGCTGGTCAGATGCCGAAAAGTACCTGCAGGAGACCATCGCCCTCGAGCCGAAGTATACGGATGCCTACATCCGGCTCGGCATGGTCTTCCGCGAGACGAAGCGCGCCGAGGATGCCCGCAAGGCCTTCGAGCTGGCGATCGTCAACGACTCGAAGGCCGTCGTCGCCCGCTATCAGCTGGCCTTGATCTGCGCCGAGAAGGAAGACTACAAGCGGGCCCTGAGCCAGTTGCACTTCGTCAAGAGCCTGGCGGAGACCTATGCCCCGGCCTTTGTCCTGCAAGGGGACATCTACCAGCGTCTGGGGGATCACCTGCAAGCCATCGTCGAGTACGTCAAGGTCGTCGAGATGGGGCGCGCCGACGCCAGCCTGTTCTGGCGCCTCGGCCGCTCGTTCATCGCGGTCAAGGACCGGCAGCAGGCCGTGAAGGCCTTCGAGGAAGCCGTCCGCAACGATCGCCAGCTGTGGCCGGCCTGGTTCTATGCGGCACAACTGCGCGAAGACCTCCAGGACCACGCCCGCGCGCTTGCCCATTACCGGAATCTGCTGGGCGTCGAGGAATACAAGGCAGTCGCGCGGGAAGCCATCGACCGGTTGTCCCGCCTGGTGCCGGGCGGTGCCAGCGCGCTGCCCCCGATGGAGCAGGACGCCCCTGCCGTCTTCGATGCCCCGGCCGAGACGACCCGCGTCTCGGCCACGCACACGCTCGAGGCGGTCCAGAAGCAGTTGACGGGTTCCATCGGTCCGCGCCGGACCGCACCGCTCAAGACGACGGGCAACCTCGCCAAGGAACGCTGGGTCGAGGAAGAAGCCGAGAACGCTTCCACCGAGGCGGTCGCGCCGGCCGAGGGCGGCTCCGATTCAACACGCGAAGCCTACGGGGGACCGGACATCATCGATCTGGTTGCGGCAGCCGTTCGGTCGGGAAGCGTGGACGAGGTCTTCAACGTCCTGCGCCACAGCTCCCTCGATGAGATCACAGGTACCCTGCGCTCGCGGGTCGATCCGGTCCTCAAGGCCGTGGATCCGGCACGCATTCGCCAGTCCTTCGCGGATCAACTGGCCAAGCGCAAAGGCTCGGACAAGAAGAAGAAAAAGGGCTGATAGCATGAGCCCATCAGGAGGGCCATGCGATGGGTAGCAAGCACGAGTTCGTCCACTGCCATGTGCACAGCCAGTACTCGTTGCTGGACGGTGCCAGTCGCATCAAGGACCTCGTCGCCAGGGCCGTCGAGACCGAGATGGGCGCGCTGGCCGTCACCGACCACGGCGTCATGTACGGCGCCGTCGAGTTCTACAAGGAGGCCAAGGAGAAGGGCATCAAGCCACTCATCGGCATGGAGGCCTACGTTGCCAACGGTGACAGGCGTGTCCGTGCTGTCCAGGGTCAGGGCAAGGCCTATGGTCACCTGGTCCTCCTTGCCAAGAACGAGGTGGGCTACCAGAACCTGGTCAAGCTCAACACGATCGGCCACCTCGAGGGGTACTACCACAAGCCACGCATCGACGCCGAAGTCCTCGAGGAGTTCCACGAGGGCCTGATCGCCCTCTCGGCCTGCATCGGCGGCCAGGTCCCTGCACTCGTCCTGCAGGGGCGCCACCAGGAGGCCCTCGAAAAGGCCCTCTGGTACAAGGGGGTGTTTGGCGAGGACTTCTACCTCGAGGTTCAGGACCACGGCCTCGCCGAGCAACGGGCCGTCAACCAGGCCTTCCGGGAGTTGTCCGAGAAGACGGGTATCCCCCTCGCCGCGACCAATGATTCGCACTACACCCAACCCGGGGATACCCGGGCGCATGACGCCCTCATCTGCATCGGTACCGGCCGCAGCCTGAACGACACCGCGCGGAAGATGGCCTACGGCCCGGACTTCTACGTGAAGAGCCCGAGGGAGATGGCCGAGGTATTCCACGACATCCCGGAGGCCCTGCGCAACACGCTGGCCATCGCCGAAAAGGTCGACCTCAAGCTGGACATGGGCCGCAACCGCCTGCCGGTCTTCGAGGTCCCGGAAGGCATGACGGCGGAAACGTACTTGGTGGATCTTGCTTCGAAGGGCCTGCGCGACCGCTACGACAAGGTCACGCCCGAGCTTGAATACCGCCTCAGGTTCGAGCTGGACACCATCATCAAGATGGGCTTCCCTGCCTACTTCCTGATCGTCTGGGACTTCATCGCATGGGCCAAGCGGCAAGGAATTCCCGTGGGACCGGGGCGCGGCAGCGCCGCCGGTTCGCTGGTCGCCTACTGCCTCGGCATCACCGAGCTCGACCCCGTCAAGTACAACCTGCTGTTCGAGCGTTTCCTGAACCCCGAGCGCGTATCCATGCCCGACATCGACGTCGACTTCTGCATCGACAGGCGGGGTGAGGTGATCCGTTATGTCCGGGACAAGTACGGCGACCAGCGCGTGGCGCAGATCGTCACCTTCAACACTCTCAAGGCCAAGGCAGCCATCAAGGACGTGGGCCGGGTGATGGGCCTTTCCTTCTCGGAGACCAACGACCTGTGCAAGAAGGTCGGCGATGATCTGGGCGTCACGCTCGACGACGCCAGCAAGGAAGGTAGCGAACTGGCGGGCGTGATGGACCGGGACGAGCGGGTGGCCGAACTGGTGGGCCTCGCCAAGCGGCTCGAGGGTCTCAGCCGCAATACGAGCGTCCACGCGGCAGGCGTCATCATTGCCGAGGATCCGCTGGAACAGCTGGTCCCGCTGACCCGCTTGGACCGGGACAAGGGGGAAGAGGGTGGCCTCGTGACCCAGTACGAGCAGAAGTACCTCGAGATGCTGGGCCTGCTCAAGATGGACTTTCTGGGCCTGCGCAACCTGACGATGATCGGCAGGGCACTGGACCTGGTCAAGCGCAATCATCCGGACCGCTTCCCCGACTTCAGAAACCAGGACTTCACGGACCCGGCCGTCTACGAGTTGTTGCGGCGCGGGGACACCATCGGCGTCTTCCAGGTCGAGAGCGAAGGCATGACCAAGCTCATCCGGCAGTTGCAGCCGACGAACTTCGAAGACATCTCGGCGATCCTGGCCTTGTACCGGCCCGGTCCGCTCCAGAGCGGCTATGTCGACGAGTATGTGGACCGCAGACACGGACGCAAGGCCATCGACTACCCGCATCCGGCCCTGGAACCCATCCTGAAGGACACCTACGGGACGATGGTCTACCAGGAACAGATCATGCAGATTGCTCAGGTGCTGGGCAACTACTCGCTCGGTGGCGCCGACATGCTGCGGCGCGCGATGGGCAAGAAGAAGGCCGAGGAGATGGCGAAGCAACGCGCGACCTTCCTCGAGGGTTGCCGGGCCAACCAGGTCGACGAGACGGTCGCCAACGACATCTTCGACAAGATGACGAAGTTCTCGGAGTACTGCTTCAACCGGGCACATACGGCGGCCTACGCGGTTCTGACCTACCAGACAGCCTACTTGAAGGCTCATTTCCCTCGGGAATACATGGCCGCCCTGCTCTCGAGCTATGCGGGCAACACGGACAAGATTATGGTCACGGTCCACAACTGCCGGCAGATGGGCATTCCCGTGCTGCCGCCCGACGTTTCCTCGAGCGAGGCGGACTTCACGGTCGTCCCCGAGGGAATCCGGTTCGGCCTCGCCTCAATCAAGAATGTCGGCCTGCCCGCCGTCGAGGCCATCCAGCGCGCCCGCGCGCCCAAGCCGGGAGAGCGGTTCGCGGACTACTTCGACTTCCTCGAGGACCTCGACTTCAAGATTGTCAACCGACGCTGCCTCGAGTCACTGATCGAGGCCGGCGCCTGCGACACGCTCGGTGAACCCCGCGCCCATATCCTGGCTCATCTCGAGACGGTCATGAACTGGGCTCAGGCTCAGGCGCGAGGCGGCCATGCGAACCAGGCGTCGCTCTTCGGGGACATGGCCGCCGTCACGGCCCTGCCGCGCCCCGTCCTGGAGCGGGTTCCCCCGGGGGACCCGCAAGAGACGCTTCGCGCCGAGAAGGAACTGGTCGGACTCTACTTGAGCGCCCACCCGCTCGACCACCTGCCCTGCAGGCTCGACTGGCATGTGACGGCCACCGTTGCCGACCTCGCGGGCATGAGCGGGGGCAGGGCGGTGGTGCTGGGTGGCATCCTGCAGAGTTGCCGCCGCATCATCACCAAGAAAGGCGACGCCATGATGGCGGGCAAGATCGAGGACTTCACGGGCACCGTCGACTTCGTCGCCTTTCCCAAGACCTACGCGCGCCTCGAGAGCCTGCTTCTGGAGGATGCCCGGCTTCTGATCCGGGGCAAGTATTCAGGCAGCGAGGATGAGCGGCCCCAAGTCGAGATCGAGGAAGCCACCGAACTCGCCGCCCTGCGCAGCCTGCACCTGTCCATCCCGGCAGGCACGCCCGGCAACCGGATGGTGGTGCTCAAGGACACCCTGCGGCAGTACAAGGGCACGGAACCGGTCATCCTGCACATCGAGGGCAGCGACCGCCAGGTGGTGACGGGGGATGGTTTCTGGGTCCAGCAGTCCGAGGCCCTCGACAAGGCACTGGGTCAACTTGCCGGCCATGCCGGTCACCCGATTACCCATCGCTGGGTCGATCCGAGGCCTCTGCTGTCCTGAGCGGCCTTATCGGGCCGGCTTGCCGACTTCGTCGTCGAAGAAGTCACCCAAGGCCGTAACCAGCGTGCCGGCCGTGATGGCCACCATGCCCGGGACCAGCCCCACGGCAGGCACGAATGCTGCGACGCCGCCGCCCACCTGCAGGGCGTCGCCCGCGACACGAAGCGCGTCGTCCCACTTCCGCACGTTGTCCGTGCCGGAAAAACCCTTCTTGAACCGGTCATAGAGCGTGTAACCCGCAATCCCGACCGAAAGCGCAGGGGTCACCTTGCCCAAGAACACGCCGGCGGGCTTGCCTGCCGCAACAACCTTGGCTGCCTGACGCAGGGTGACGGCATTGAAGAGCGTCGAGAGGCCGGCGCCGATCCCGACACCAACGCGATGACCGCGCCGGACGGAAGCCTGCTCATCCGCAACTGTTGCCGAGAGGGCGACGCGATCCCGGGGAGCCGCGACGGCGGCCGGGACCATCGGGCCCGCCGTGGCCTGCCGAAGCCGAACGGGCACGATACCCTGCTTGTCAACGACGCTGGTTGGCACGATCCGAAATCCCCCGGGTGGCCCCCCCGGGCCATGACGTCTCATCGTCCCCATCACCGCCTCATGTTCTTGTCGCACGGTTAAGTTTTCTTGATTCTTGAACGATAGCCGGCAGAACCCTCGACGGCCTGTGGGGCCGGGTGTAACGTGATGCCGCATGATTCTCATCATCGGCTGCGGCCGTCTCGGGGCGAACTTCGCCCAGCGTAGGGTCGCCCTTGGCGACAAGGTCGCGGTGCTCGACTTCGACGCCCAGAACTTCCATGCGCTTCGCGACCTGCCCGTGCGCACCATGGTGGGCATGGAGATCGACACCGAGGTCCTCGCCCGCGCCGGTATCGCCCAGGCCACGTGCGTGATCATCGTTTCCCGGGACGAGAATACGAACATCATGATCGCCGACATCGCGCGTCAGCACTTTCACACGGACCAGATCATCGTCCGTATCGACAATCCTGAGCTCAGGGCCATCTACGAGGCCGACGGATTCGAGGTCATCAGCCCCATCCACGAGGCGACGCTGTCCCTCGAGGCCAAGCTGGAGGCCATGAAGGGAGGCGGACGTGCAGATCCTGATCGCCGGGGGGGGTAAGGTCGGCCTTCACCTAATCCGGACGCTGCACCAGCGCGGCCACGTGATCGGGCTTGTAGAGCGCGATCCCAGGGTCTGCAAGCAGATCGTCGCCGAGTTCAACGAGATCGTGGTTCGCGTCGGAGATGCCACCAACCCGACGCTGCTTGCCGAAGCCAACCGCATCAAGGCCGACGTGGTCATTGCCGCTTGCGGCCGGGATCAGGACAACTACGCCATCTGCAAGATGGCGCGCAAGCTCTTCGACATTCCGATGTGCGTGGCCCGCGTCAATGACCCACGCAACGAGACACTTTTCAAGCTCGCCGGTGTCGACCACACCATCTCCGTCACGACCATGGTCACAAACGCCATCGAGACCCAGATCATCCCGGCCGAATTGACCACTTTGTTCACGTGGCACGAGCGCATGGCCATGGTCGAGATCGAACTCTCGCCTGAGAGCCCGGTGGTGGGTACCCGCATTCGCAAGCTGGACTTTCCCCCGGGATCCATCCTGGCCGCCATCTGGCGCAACAACGGCCCCCTGATTCCCGACGGCGAGACCGAACTTCGGGCGGGGGACGAGATTTTCGCCGTGACCATGAAGGCGCAACAGGACGAGTTGCGCCGGATGTTGCTGGGGCACTAGATGGCGACAATCACGGCCCCCGCGCGATCCCGGTCGGGTGGCGGGTATCTCAAGTGGTGGTTGGCGGCCGGGCTTGTCGGGGCGGACATCGGCACCTCGGTCTTCTATTCGACGGGCATCCTGCTGCCCCACGTGGGCTTTGCCGCGCCCCTCTTCATCTTGGTCGTCGTCCTGAGCATGTGGCTCTTCAAGGCCACCTACCAGGAAGGCTGCAGCGTGAACCCCGTCAACGGCGGGGCCTACGCCATGGTCTTGGGTTCCATCGGTCGCAGGGCCGCCCTGGGCATCGGGTCGCTGACCCTGCTCTCCTACCTGGCGACCGCTGTCGTGAGCGCACTTTCCGGCGCCTATTATCTGGGGTCACTCTGGGGACACCACCCCTCCAAGGTCTTCGTCGTGCTCGTGGCGGCCATACCCGTCATCGCGTTCGGCCTGCTCAATCTCGTGGGCCTCAAAGAGTCGACGCGTGTCGTCCTGGTCATCGCGGCCTTCCACTTCCTGATGTTGCTGGTCATGGACGCGTGGGGCCTTGGCATGTTGGCGATGCACGGCGTTGACTGGCAGCGTTTCCTGCACGGTGCGGCCGGCTTTCCGGGCCTTGCCGACTTGGCCCCGATGGGCGTCCTGTTGGGCGTTGCAGGAGCCTTCCTGGGCATCACGGGCTTCGAGTCCGCTGCCCAGATCGTCGAGGAACTCGAACGCCCCATACATGAGGCGGTCCGTAAGGTCTACGTGACCATCGTGGCCCTGGTGAGCGTGACCTCGCCCATCTCGGCCTTCCTGGCCCTCGCGCTGGTCCCGACCGACCGCGTCGCGGGGGGCAAGGAGTTTCTGATGTCCGAGCTGGCACGGGTCCAGGGTGGCCAGACACTGGTCGTCCTGCTGGTCATCAACGCCATGTTGACCCTCTTCGCCGCAGTCAACACCGCCTACGCCGGCGCGACGGGCCTGATGACGACCATGAGCCAGCAGGGCAACCTGCCGGAGGTCGTCAGCCGCCGCTGGACGGACAGACATCCTGCCCTCAAGGGCTATCCCTATGTGGCCCTGCCGTTCATGGTTGTCAGCCTGCTGATGATGCTGGCCTTCCCGGGACAGGTCGAAACGCTGGGCGACATCTATGGCCTGGCCTTCCTCGGCGTCATGATTTCCTACTGTGCTGGCGTCGTGCTGACCCGGCTCAACTACCCCAACAAGATCGCCAAGTCGCCCTACCTGAACAAGTGGACCGTGACCATTCGGGGCAGGACGCTTCCCGTCGCGCCCATCCTTGGTGGCCTCTTGCTCCTCGTGGCCGAACTGGTCCTGGTCGTGACCAAGCATGAGGCGCGAAACCTGGGCTCCCAGATTCTGCTGGGGACGATGCTGCTCATGGCCTTGTATCGCCTTGGCAAGGTCGAGGTCCGGATGGTGCAACTGCCTGACCTGCGCCTCGGCATGGGGCAACTGCACCGGGCTGCGGATCTGCCTGTTGGCCTGCCAAGAATCGCCATCTGCATCGCGGCTGTCGAACCGGTGCGCATGGTCAACCTGCTGATCTACCTGCTCAAGCGCCACGCCGAGAACCGCAGCATCGAGCTCGTCATCTTCCATGCCCAGACTGCAGATGAACCGGCGACGCTGTATGAGGCGCTCGAGCGATTCATTTCGCAGCACCTCGAGGAGTTCGACCTCTTCAACAATTACGAGTTCGTCCTGACGGTCAAGGTTCTGCCCGGCAACCTCGTCGAGGTATTGCCCGAGTATCTCAAGAGCCAGCCGGAGGGTTCGTTCGAGGTGGTCTACATCGGGACGGGTCGTGACGTCGATAGCAGCGAAGGCCTGCGTGAGCATCTGTCCAATGAAGTAGGGATCCGGGTCGAGCGGATCAATGAGACGACCGTGCCGACCGGACCGGGTGTCTGGTTCTCGCAGTGGGCCACGGACCGCGCCACTTGGGGCCGGTTCCGGGGAACCGGTGACCTTGGCAGCGACGGCTTCGATCCGGACAGGACGTCCTGACGGCGTCGCCCCCAAGGGCAATGGGCGCCCCGGCCGGTTGGCCGGGACGCCCCGCGATGGTCCCGTCAGGGATCAGTGCTGATGGCCGTCGTGGGCACCATCGGCGCCGTGATGCTCGGCATGGCCACCATGGCCGTCGTGATGCGTCGTCTTGACGATGGCTTCGAAGGCTCCGTGGACGTGGTCGAGTGCCGCCATGAGCGCCTTGTCGCCCTTCTTGGCCGCTGCCTCGAGGTCCTTGACGGAGGTGACGAGGTCGCCACAAGCCTTGATGCAGGCCTTGTCCGTCATCTTGCAGGCCGCAACCTCGGCCGCACGCTTCTGCAGGCCGGGGATGGCCGCCTTGATCGCCTTGGCATCCTTCTTGGGCAGCGCGTCGTGAAACAGCGGGTGCAGCACGTCGTGGAAGGCTTCAAGCGCGTGCTCCATCGGATCGGCGTGCGCCGCATCCTTGGCGCCGTGGGCCGCATCGTGGGTGGCGTGTGCCGCGTCCTTGGCGGCGTGCTCGTGCTGGTTTGCCCAGGCTGCGGGGGCCAGACCCAGGCCCAGGATGGTTGCGGCAAGCGCCATGTGGTTCAGCTTCAAGGTGTGTCTCCTGAGGATATGAAGAAGCGTCTGCGGCCATCGGGGCCATCGTTGCCCCCGGCCGAGGCCATGGTACACCCGGCGCGCCGCCGTGCGCGTGATAGGATGACGCCAGTGGAGGTGTCAGCCGCATGCAAGCCCGTCGCTCGTCTTCCCCTTCGGTCGTTCCCGATGTCGGGGCCGGTTCGGCCAGCCGCCAGCAGCCCGTCGAGTACAAGGTGCTCGACCAGATCCCCGGCCCGCTTGAAGCCGGCCTGAACGCCTTGGGTGAGGAAGGCTGGCAGCTTGTGGCCACGACGCCTGCATTCATCTTCCGCCGGCCAAGGCTCGAGGACGGGGACGGCCTGCGCGCCCGTGTCGGGTTCGCGGCCCCGAAGGGCTGATCCCGCCACTCCATATGGCAGACGGACCGCGGGAGACGCGGCCGCTGGGCGGTACGGGCCCCGTTGGCGGCGATGCCTGGGTATCTTCCCGTTCGGGGCAGACGCCCACTCGGACCGTATCCCCTGCGGACCGCGAGCGATTGCGCCACGAGCGCACGCAGGCCTTGTCCGAAGCCCTTCACGAGGCGACAGATGTCCTCGGTCGCTACGCCCCGGGGCTGTCGGCGCTCGTCGCGCGGGACCTCGACGGCGAGGCCGACCGGGAAAGACGCGTCGCCGTGCACCAGTTCGACGAGGCGCACCGCCTGCTCACGGAGGGCCGGCAGTTGCTTGCATCGCTGGCAAAGCTCTCGCTGGACGAGGCGCTGCTCGCCCTCGATCGCTGTCCGCCGGAACGCCTGCTGGGTGCCCTTCATCCTCTGCACGGCTTCAACGATCACTTCTCCCGCTGGCCGGGCTGTGCGGGCCTTTTCCCCCTGCCTCGCCCGGGTGAGGGCGGAGGGATCGGTACCCGCCGTTTGCGGACGACGGAGGATCTGGCCATGACCGACCCGGAACTCTCGAAACCTGTAGACAAGGGATTCCGGGCGCGTCTGCGCCGCTGGCTGGGATTCTGATCCCCGGGCATCAGACCGCCCCGGTCACCCGGATCCTGCCGGAACCCTGCTCCACGCGGGCAACGACCCAACCCATGGCACCTCGGGCAGCGAGCCGGGCAAGGTAAGTCTCCGCCTGATCCGGTTCCAGGGCGACCAGCAACCCGCCCGAGGTCTGGGGATCCCCAAGCACTACGGCCACCCTTTCGCGTTCGGGGACATCGATGTCGAGCCGTTCCGCGACCACCGCCAGATTGCGTCGCCCCCCGCCCGTACCGGCCCACTGGTCGAGGACGGCAGGGACCAGGGTCATGACGGGTACCCGGTCCCAACGGACGACGACATCCCGATCCTCACCCCGCAGCATCTCCCGCAGGTGGCCAAGGAAGCCATAGCCCGTCACATCGGTGACGGCACGGACGGCAAGGCCCGACAGGGCTTCGGCAGCGAGACGGTTTGCCGTGCGCATCCACCGCATGGGTTCCTCGAGGTCCGCATCCTCGATCAGGTCCCGCATCCGTGCACCCGTCAGCAGGCCACTGCCGAGCGGCTTGGTAAGCACCAGGACATCGCCAGGCAGGGCTCCCACGTTGCGCCAGATGGCTGCAGGATCGACGACACCCGTGACCGCCATGCCGAAACGCGGGACATCCTCGTCCGTCGTGTGTCCCCCCAGGACCACGACCCCGTGTTCCCTGCACACCTCGAGCGCACCAGCCATGATGTCACCGGCCACGCTCGCGGGAAGGACGTCGAAAGGAAAGCCCAGAAGGTTCAGCGCCGTCCGGGGAACACCGCCCATGGCCCAGATGTCCGACAGCGCATTGGTCGCGGCGATACGCCCGAAATCCGCGGGGTCGTCAACCATCGGCGGGAAAAAGTCGACGGTCTGCACCAAGGCCAGATCGTCCCGGATCAGGTAGACCCCGGCATCATCGGCAGTCGCCATGTCGACAAGGACACGCCTGTCCGTCGGAAAGTCGAGTCGTCCCAGAACCTGGGACAGGACCGAGGGCCCGGCCTTGGCCGCTCAGCCACCGCTGGTGGCAAACCGTGTCAGGCGAATCCGCTCGGCGTCACTGGCCATGCCGCAGTCTAGCACGCACGCGCCGCCAGAAGCCGGTCCAAGGCGGAACGGGCGCAGGCCTCGAGGCCTGCCTCGCGCGCATCGGCGAACAGGTCGGCCCGGACGTGAGGACCATAGGCAAGGACTTGCCAGCCCGCGTCGCGTGCCCGAAGCGCGATCTCGATGGCCCCTGGTTCGAGCAAGTCCGCGACAAGCCACGAACCCGCCTCCGGCGGCTGATGCGCAAGCCCATCGGACCAGCTCACGGAAGTGAGTCCGAGGGCACCCGCCAACGCGTCGATGCGCCCGCGCTCGAAGAGGTCCCGGCAGAGACAGGCAAGCAACGGCATCTCACATCTCCTTGGCCGGGATATCCAGCCAATGCTCGGCCGTCCGCGCCGCATGGCGAGGCCTGACCGGGTCGGGGCACCATCGGACCGGTGGCAGCACGAGGTGGCCCCCGGGCCCGGGCACGGCCTCCCATTGCAGCCGGTGAAGCCCGGCAGCAAGGCCGGGCAATTGGAACTCGAGTTGTCCACCGCCGATGGGGCGCACGGGCAGTTGCCGCGAACCGAGGCGGACGCGGACATCGCCACCGCCGGTCCAACGGGACCAGACCAGTCGGCTCCCCGGCTGCGCACGGCGCGTCACCCAATCCAGCGTCCCCCGGACAGCATCCGGACCGACCACGAGGGCACCATGCCGGAGGCTACCCTCGGGAAGGACGACAGCCGGCCGCCCCCCCCCTGGGGTCTCGACCTGCCAGACGACCGTCGTGCTGCCGGAAGCCCACGCGGGCGCAGCCCCGACCTCGAGGACCTGGGATACGGTCTTCAGGCGACTTGCGGCCAAGACCCAGCGTCGGGCGCCCTTGGACGGCTGCCCGGGCCCGAGCGGCGCGCCATCGAGCCAAAGCGCCGGCGGCGCGGCGGACACGGGCAGCGCCGGTTGCCTGCCCTGCAGGGCAGCAAGGGCCGCCAGGACCGCCGCCGTATGGACCGGTGTCTCCCAGCCGGCTCCGACACGCTGCTGCTCCAGCCAGCGAAAACCGGGCGCCAAGGCGACTGGATCGACCCCCACGTCCAGAAGCGCCTCCAAAGCCTCGGCAGTCGGGATCACCCCTCCCGACCAATGCCAGATCCCGGTGGGCTCTATCTGCCTGCGGGTCCAGAGGCGCCGGGCAGCGAGCGTCGCCCTTTCATGCCCCCAGAGACGCGCGGCCCGCATCATCCGCAGGATATCCTCGTCACGCGCCTGCCTGGGGGGGGGCCACGAGGCCCCGAACCAGGGCGGAGACGGAGCACCGGCCGTGGCCAGCGCCTCAGCGAGCGCCGCGCGCTGCGCGAAGGGGACGGGAACGGCCGTCCGGCGCGGCGTGACGGGGGGCATGGGGCCAAGTGCAGGCTGCAGGGCAAGCCACGCAAGGGCGTCGAGCCATGCCTCGCCGCCCTCGCCTCCGGGCCGCGCGCCGGGCCAGCCGCGAGGCAGGACGACCCATGAAGCACGTCGCTTCAGGCGTGCCAGATGGATACGCGTCGCGGCACGCGCTTCGGCGGACATGTCCCCGGCCCCCCCCAGCGTCTGCAGGGCCGGTGCGAATCCCCCCCACGCATGGGCCGTGGCCACGACCTCGAGTTTGCCCGTCCCTGGAAGGGCATCCGCCGGCATCACGATCTCCACCCTCGAGGCCTTGCCCGGCGGCAGGACGGCACGCCGTCCGAAGCGTCGGTTGTCCGCCACGACAAGCAGGCCCTGCTCCGCGCGCCAAGGCACCAGCAACCCCTCCGCGCGCCACGCCAGAACGTGGCGCCCCGGGGGCAGCGCAGGCAACGCGAGGCTCGACTCGAGACGACTGTACGGCTGCACCGAAAGTGTCCGGCTACGAACCCGGAGGCCTGCGGCAGGCACTTGGCCTTCCAGGGTCACCCGAACGGTGGTCTCTCCCGGATTGAATAACGCCAGCGGTACCTGGAGGCGCTCTCCCTGCCGGCACTGGGCGGGCACGCGGACCGTGACGGACGGTGTCGCTGCGGCCGCGCGTTCGCTGGCGGCACGTTCAGGCGTGGACGGCCGGAACCAACCGGCAGCGGACCATGCCCAAGGGGCGATCGGTTGCGCAACGGATGGCGCTGGCCGGACAAGCAATCGATCCTCGAAGCCCGCGCCACGAAGCCTGAAATCACGGGGCCAAGCGGCAGGCGGACAAGCAAGGCGCCCCTCCACGATGCACACGACACCACTGTCCGGAGTGCCGACGCCGGTCCACCACGCCAAGCCCTCGGACACCGGGACGCCTCGATCTGTCCGGACCCAGTAGCCACCCGGCGCCGGGTAAATGCGCATGTGGCCCGTGGCCCGGGCATCAGGCCCCGAGGGCCATGTGACAGGCACGGCCGGGCCCAACCAATGCGGGGCTCCTGTCGCCCTGCGCAAGGCACGCCCGGTCGGCAGGCCACGAAGGGCCGCGCCGCCCGGAATCCTGCGGGACTGGCTATCCCAGGCCAAGGTGGTGGCCACCTGAGACTGCCAGACCGGAGCCACGGCCACGAGCCAAGCGCTGCCGACCCCCAGCCCGAGCGGAATCAGGGCGGCGAGGCGTCGGATGATCGAAGAGTCAAGCAAGGCGGAGGCCACGGGCGAACCTCCATCATGGTACGGGATAGACGGCCGCCCCGTGCCCCGAGGCCGAAGCCCGAATAGATTAGGGCACGAAGTGTCGGGCTACCCAGCCGCCATGTCGTCCCTTCCGTCGAGGGAAGCACCGTGTCGCCATCGACCCACGTGTCCGAGAAGCCGGCCTCCGCCGCACCTTGCAGGGGCTCCTGCAGGGGCGCCCGGCCGCAGCCGAGGCCCTGGGAGAGCGTCCTGGCATCGACATGGCCCCCTTCCCCCGCGACGAGCCAGACCCGATCCGCGTAAGCGTCGACGGGCCGTCCGTGCGCGTCCCGGCCGGGCAGCAGGATGCGCCAACCCGCGAGTGCGTTGGACGTAAACTCCATCACGGGCCAAGGATAGGCAGCGGGCGGGGGAGCCGCGCCAACACGCTCGACGAGGCGGATCGATGGCAACCTGACAGCCCTGTCGCCGTGCGAAAAACCAAGGTCCGTTTGTATGGCTGGAGCTTGATACCCGGGACACCCGGAGTGGAGGTCCGAACAAAATGAGGGGGATGGCATGCCTGTCGGCTGCGTGAACAATTGCCGCCCCGGGTAGGCAGTGCTAGGATGCCGCCTAGTGGCATCACGCCACACTGCCACCAGTTCATGATCGAGCCATTGCCGCACCGCTACCGGGTGATCACCACGCTCGGCGAAGGTGGCATGGGTGTGGTCTACCGGGCCGAAGACGTCCAAGACGGCCGGGAAGTGGCGGTCAAGGTGTTGTCCGCCCCGGAGGACGACGGCGAGGCCCTGCTGGGATTCCGCCAGGAATTCCGCACGATGTCCCGCTTGCGGCACCCGAATGCCGTCGATGTTTACGACTTTGGTGAGACGCCGTCGGGCAAGGCCTACTACGCGATGGAGGTCATCGAGGGCCAGGGCCTCGACGAGTTGCTTCCCTTGCCGGCGGAGACGGTCCTGGATGTCGTGGTCCAGACCCTGCGGGTCCTGGGGTTCGTCCACAGCCGGGGACAGGTGCATTGCGACATCAAGCCGGAAAACCTCCGATTGAGGCACGACGGCACCCTCAAGCTCATGGACTTCGGCCTGATGGTGGACGTGGGCTCATCGGGGTCGACCATCCGCGGCACCCTCGCCTACATGGCTCCCGAAGTTGCCCGGCGTGGCAAGCTGGACGGCCGCGCGGACCTCTATTCGCTTGGCGCCGTGGCCTACCACCTTCTGACGGGCAAGGTTCCGTTCCCGGGGGACGATCCGGTGGTCGTGCTCAAGGCCCACCAGGACGAGGTACCCCCGCCGCTTCCCGAGGACGGCAGCATCCCGGAGGATCTCGGGCAGCTCGTCGAGCGCCTGCTCCTCAAGGATCCGCGCCACCGGCCCAGTTCGGCGGCCGAAGCCCTTGCGGAGCTCGGCATCCAGACCGCGGAAGAACGCCTGACGCAACTGCTCGGCAGTCCGCTGGTCGGGCGCGCGACTGAAACGGCAGCGCTGCACGGTGCCTTGGCCGCACTTGGGGATGGCCAGTCGACCGTCCTTACGGTGACGGGTGAGCAGGGCATGGGCAAGTCCCGCCTGCTCGACGAGTTCCGCTTCCACGTCCAGCTCGAGGGCGTGACCTATCTGGCAGGCCGTGCGCAAGGGGCCTCGGTCCCCTACGGACCCTTCGGCGACGTTCTGCGCGCCCTGGTACCGGTGGTGCCGGCCGAGGTCCTCGCTCCACACCGCGCCGTGCTGGCACGCCTGATGCCCTCGTTGGCAGGCGATCGCTTGGTCGAGCTCGACCCGGATGAAGAGCAGGTTCGTCTCAGAGCTGCCTTTGCAGACTTGTTGGCCCAGACGGCCAGCCGCGGTGTCGTGGTCGTCCTGGACGATTGGCACGAGGCCGACGACCTGAGTCGCAAGTTGCTAGATTACGTGCTTCGCAAGATGGAAGACGGTCGATCCGTCGTCGTGCTGGCGGGGCAGCGACTCTCCCACACGGAACGGACGCTGGACCTCAAGGCGCTCGAAATGGCGGCCACGGGCGAGATGATGCGGGCCATGCTCGGGACCAACCAGGTCGACGAAAGCTTCGTCTCGTCCTTCCACGACCTCACGGATGGTCATCCACTCTTTGCCGAGGCCTCCCTTCATCTGCTCCTCGAGCAGGACCTGCTCATCCGGAAGGACGGGGCGTGGACGACGCGCGAGCCCCTGACAGCCCGACACCTGCCCAGCAGCGTGCAGGACCTGCTTCGCGGCCAACTGGCCGTCCTTGGTCCCGAGTCCCGGGACCTCCTGCTGGTGATGGCCCTGCTGGGCGAGCCTGTCTCGCTTGGCCTTCTCGCAAGAATCCTCGATCTCGAGGCCGAGCCCTTGCTTGAGCGTGTGGACCCGCTGCGCGCGCAGGGTATCCTCGGCCAGGATGGCGACACGTTGCGCTTCGTCCAAAGCCCCTTCATCCCGATGCTGCGGGAGGAGCACACGGAGGGTGTCGCGAGCTGGCACCAGCGCATTGCCGAAGCGTTGCTGCAGGCGGCGGGCGGTGACCCGGAGCGGGTCAGGGAAGCCCGGCTGGCGGGGCAGATCGCCGACCACTTCCTGAAGGCAGGCAGCGATCCCCGGCGCGCGGCCGTGGCCCTGGTGGCGGGCGAGGAAAACCTGAAGCTATTCGCGCTCAATCAGGCCAAGGATTTCCTGCTGGCGGGTCATGCGCTGCTGGAACCGGGCCATGACGCCATGGCCCTGCGCTTCCTGACAGCCCTCGCCAATGTCGAGCGGTACCAGAACTTGACAGCGGAGGCCCTCGGCCACGCCGGGCTCGCCTTGGTACTGGCCGAGCAGCTGGGCCGTTTTGCCGAGGCAGCGAACCTCGCCACCTCGATGGCCTTGCTGCACCAGATTCGTACGGAATACGACGACGCGCTGGCCCTTGTGGCGCGTGCCGAGGCGCTGGCCCAGCAGGGGAACAGCGTCAAGGAGTGGTTGCGCGTCCTGAAGACGGCCTCGCGCATCCACTACAAGCGCACGGACATCGTGCAGGCCATCGAGACTTGCCGCCGGGCATTGCCCCTCGAGCACCATGAGGGCGGCCCCTACGACGTTTCAGCCCATCAGGCCTTCCTTGGCTTCCTGCACGTGACCAGCGAGGTCCCCGGGCTGACGACGCGTGAGCGCATCGATGTCGGCGTGCGTTACCTGGAACAGGCCGCCGCCTTCAGGCGGGAGTCCTCGGATCGGGTCGGCCTTGCCGACAGCTTGAATCTCCTCGGCAACGCTCTCTGGCAACTGGGACGTTTCGGAGAGGCCACCCTTGCCTTCCGCGAGAACCTCGAAGTCACCACCGAGCTGGGCGTGACGAACGACGAGGTCTGTGCCCTCATCAACCTTGCCATCCAAGCCGAAGAGCGCGGCCATGTCGGCGATTTGGTGGCGTGGGGCCAGCAAGCGCTGCGCCGGTCCGAAGAAATCCGCAGTGACGACTATGCGTTCATCTCGGGTCACCTGCTGTCCCAGGGTCTTGCCCTGCAAAGTCGCATCGACGAGTCGCTCGCGGTCCGCCGCAAGGTCGACGCCATTTTGGAGCGCGTTCCCGAGGGCGGTCGCATCTTCCTCGAGTTGAACGTCCTGCCCTACACGGCGCAGGCCAATCTGGTCCTGGGCAAGGTGCATGCGGCCCTCGAGTCGGCCGACAAGGCCTGGGCGCATACTGAAGCGACGGGTGTGCGCGAGTTCGAGCAGCGTATCCTGGTCCTGCAGGGCGAAGCCCTCGTGATCCTGGGAGAGCCGGTCGAGGCGCGCCGCCTTGCGGCGCGGGCGCAGGCACTGGGCGAGGAGGTGGGCAGCCCTTCGACCATGGCACGGTCCGGCCGGGTCATGGCCATGGCCAGCTGGGCGCTCGGTGAAACCGACGAGGCGATGGCCCTGCTGGAGCCGGCGTGGCAGGCCGCGGAGGCGTGTGGCGCCCTGGGCGTGGCACGGGATATTGCCGAGCAAGGCCTCGCACAGCAGGTCGCCCTCGGCGACCGCAAGGCCGCCCGACCTTGGCTGGACAGGCTGGAGTCCCTGAGCGACACGTTGTCCGAGCCCGATGCCCAGGCGCGCCTCCAGATGGGCAGGGCACGCGTGGCCGGTCGGAGCGAAGCGGGCGGCAAGGCGCTGCTGGCAGCTGCGCGTTTTCTGGAAGACGCTCTGGTCGGTCAGGACGCGGACGGTATCGAGGACTACATGTCTGTGGACGTCCGGTGGGCTGTCCGGCGCGGTGACCCGACCATTTCGGTCGCCGTCAAGGCGAGTGAAGCGGGCCAGGTCGCGGGCGGTGCAGATCTCCAGCGCCGCTACCTGCTGGCCCTGCAGGAGAGCCGCACGCTGCAGACAGAACTCGAGAATGTGACGCAGGCCCGTGATCAGTTGGAGACCATCGTCGACTTCTCGCGGAAGACCAGCCTCGAGAACAACCTGAATGAACTGCTTCACCAGATCATGGAGCAGATCGGCAAGCTGGTGGGTGCCGATCGGGGCTTCCTGCTGCTGGCGGACAAGGATGGCGAGGGGGCTGTTTTCCTGCGTCCCAAGGCGACCTACAACATCTCGTCGAACGATCGTCGGCCACAAACGTGGAAGCGCCCTGAAACGCTTGCCCGGACGGTCTTCGAGTCAGGCGAGACCCTGTACATTGCCGACGTCCGGGACGGTACGGCGTCCGAGAGCACGCGCAGCGTCCTCGACCTGAACGTCCGCACGGTCCTGTGCGTGCCCCTGCCAAGCCTCGACCGGCGCGACGGCACATCGGCGCCGGCCATCGGCGTCATCTATCTGGATCGGCAAGCCATCAACAACGCCTTCCAGGAACGCGACCTGAAACTCGTTGAGACGCTTGCGTTGCAGGCCTCACAAGCCATCGACAAGGCTCGGCTCTACAGTTCCGTCACGGACAAGGCCCAGAAACTCGAGCACCTGAACGACCTGGCCAAGGTCGCATCGACCACCCTCGAGTTGCAGCGTGTCCTCGACGTTGTCGTTCGCAAGACCCTGCAGCACACCAACGCCGAGCGAGCCTTCATCTTCCTGAAGGGAGCGGATGGCGGCCTGGTCTGCGAGCGCGCCATGAACAAGCTGGAAGTCGACATTCAGGATCAGCACGATCAGGTCTCGATGTCCGTCACGACCTCCGTCCTGCAATCCGGCGAGCCGGCTTGCCTGCGCGACACCCGAAACAACTCGGTATTCCAGGCGCAGAAGTCCATCCTCGACCTCGACCTGCGCACGGTGATGTGCGTGCCGCTGCGACGCCCGCAGCCTCCGCAGCAGACGGTCCGGAAGCATGACCAGGACAAGCGCAACCGGACTACCCCGAACGAGGCGCGGGCGCCCCGGGAGGAGTATGTCGGCGTGCTTTATGTCGACTCCAAGGTCGTCGTCGAGGAATTCTCCGACAAGGACCTGGCCCTGCTCGAGTCGATTGCCAGCCTCGCGTCCTCGGCCATCTACAACGCCCAGATGTACAAGCGGGCAACTGAGGATGCCCTGACTGGCCTCTACTTCCGCTCCTACCTCGAGACGAAGATGGAAGAGGAAGCCCAGCGGGCCCAACGCACCGGCGGCGACCTGTCCATCCTGCTGAGCGACATCGACCACTTCAAGCGCTTCAACGACACTTACGGCCACGCCGTCGGGGACGATGTCCTGCGTCACGTCGCCCAGACCATCCGGAAGACGATTCGCGAGGATGACGTGGCCTCCCGCTTCGGTGGCGAGGAGATGGTCGTGCTGATGCCGGATACCGGCCCTGCCGGGGCAGCGGTGCTGGCCGAGCGCCTTCGGGCCTGCATCGAGTCCAACCCCTTGCCCGGCACGGATGGCCAACCCCTCCAGGTCACGGTCAGCATCGGCCATGCCTCGCTGCTGCCGGGCGAAGAACCCAAGCACATGCTCGAGCGCGCAGACCTCGCGATGTACCGTTCCAAGCACGCGGGACGAAACAGGGTCTCGGCGGCGGAAGAGCCCTCTGGCCTGAGCGGGGATCCGGCGCCCCAGGGGCACGGCTGACCGAGGGCCGGGTTCGGCAGTCGGTTCGTTTCGACATACACCTTGCCGGGCAATCCATGACAAGGGCCAGCCCCGCGTCGAGGTTCTTGCATGCGTCAGCGTCTTTCCGGTCTTCGGGTCCTGGGTGCCCTCGTCCTGGCCGGTTGCGTCCAGAATGCGACCCTGCAACCTCAGGCACTCGTCGTGGCACCGGTCACCTCGCCGAATAGCCCGACGCAGACTCCTCCCAAGGCTGAAACGCCCGTCACCCCGTTCAGTCTGTCGGACAAGGATGCCCAGGCCCTGGGCTACCTCAAGGTCGGCCCCGGGGGCATTCTGGCGGGTACCGCCTCGGGCCCCGAACGTTTGGTTGCCAACGGTGCCGCGGGTCTGATTGCGAATGGCGCGGCAGGTCTGATCGCCAATGGTGCCGCAGGTCTGATCGCCAACGGCGCAGCTGGCCTGATTGCCAACGGGGCTGCGGGCAGGACCGTCATCAATCGACTGACCCATGCCAGTCAGGTCTCCCTCGACTACCCGGTCGCAGACGGTTGGGTCGCGCTGTCCTCAGTTACGGGGGCCCTGCTTGCCAGGCTGGATGGGCGGCCCTACGGCGGCCTTACGGATGCGTCCGGGTCATTCCGGGTCGAAGCACCCAAGGGCCAGATGGTCGTTACGGTGCTGCTTGAAGGCAACAGGCGCCTGTCGGCCCTCGCCCAGAACGATGCCGCGGGTGCGAGGCTCACGGTGGACGTGGGCACCACCTTGGTCACGGAGCACCTGCGCGACCGCCTGCGGCGGTCTGGCAAGGATCTTGGCGCCGTCTTCGCGGCCAATGGGGGTCTCAGCCAATATGCAGAGCTGGTCAACCTGACCAATGGCCTGCTCCGCAACAGCGAGCTCGCCGGCTTGGCGCCTGCGGATCTGACACTGGACGCGACGGAAAAGCTCAACCAGCGCTACGCCCTTGCCGTGGGTAGGGACGCTGGTGGCAGCCTCGGTCGCGCCTGGGTCGACATGATGAAGCGCGTGCTCGGGGATGCGGCACCGGCAGAGGACTTGCTGCTTCAGCCTCTGGCGCTCGAGACGTCAACCCTCCTTGCGCCCGAGAGCGAGACGTCCCGTGTTCTCGCGTATGACCCGGTCGCCGAGCGGATGTACCTCAACAGCTACGGTGTCTCCACGGAAACCTTGCTCGCGCTTGATCGGGACGCTTCCGCGTCCCGCCAAGTCGCACGACGCTACAAGTTTGCCCTCAACGGCATGTATGACGTCCAGGCCATCCTCCCGTTCGGCAGGCAGGGCGAGTTTCTGGCCTCGGGTGTATTCGGAGACCTGTTCGACGTGGATGCGGATATCGGTATCTTCGGCCTGGTACGGCTCGACGGCGGCAGGACCTATCTCCCCGAGAATCCGGAGCTGGCGCCGACGCTTGCCGGTGTCTGGTCGAACGCCAGCCTGCTGATGCCCCGCTTTGACGCCAGCGGTTCCGCCGATCCGGCAACGCGCCTGGGTTACTTTGTTCAGGACCTTGCCTTGGACAGGCCCGACACGGCTGGCGCCACGGGCACGCTGTATGTCGCGGATTCGGAGTTGGGTGCCGTTCGTGTTTTCGCCATGAACGCCAGCGGCCACATCGAGGCCGAGGCCGGCCAGATCGGGGCCGGCCTCGACCTTGCGCAAAAGGTGCGGGAGCAGCGCGCAGCCGAATTGCCACTGGCCGGGTCGCTTGCCGACCTGTACTTCATGGCCCCGACCAATGTAACGCTGCATCAGGGCGCCGGCGCACGCACGCTCTACATCACCGATACCGAAAGCGGTGTGGTCGTGGCCGTGGACCTTGACGCTGGCAGATGGAAGCGGATCGCAGGGAAGCCGGCACCAGCGGTTCCCGCCCTCCGCGAGAAGGCAAGGGTCCTGGCCTTGGATCCGGAAACGTCTGTCCCCGTCGACGACGGACGTCCTGCAGTCCAGGTGGCCCTCAACTACCCCCACAAGGTCGTCATCGACGGCAAGAACCGTTTGTTCATTGCGGATTCAGACCACCTGGCGATTCGCATGATTCGCCTGGACGATCCGCAAAGGCGCATCTGGACCATCGCCGGCAACCTGTTCGAGACGGCCATCAAGGAACAACCAGAAGCACGTGCACGTCTGGCGCGCTTCACGGCCCAGCGGTCCGTGCAGGTCGGGGACGGCGAGTCCCGGGTGATGACACTCGGAGAGGTCAATTCCATCGCCCTTGATGGCCGCGGCGACCTGCACATGACAGACGATCGCTCGCGTCGCGTCCGCATCCTTCGCATCGGCGACAGGCCCTGAGGTAATCATGTCACTCCACTTCCAGCGCCGTCGCACACGCCTCGCAGCCCTCTTCCTGGCCGCCACGACAACGGCGTGTGCCGTGCCTGACCTCGCGCGTCGTGTCGTGCCGAGTGCCCTCGATACGCAGGTCTCCAGCCCCCTCGCCGGCGAGGGCGATGCCGTGGTGGTCCAGCGACCCGATGGTTTCGTGATGCCCGGGGCGCGCTACAGGGTCCTCGAGGGGACGATCAACGGCGGTAGCGCCAAGGTGACAGGGACGGTCGTGACGACCTCGGGCCCGCTGGCGGGTGCCCTCGTGACCTTCATGGACGACGATGGCCGCTTCTTGGTGTTGAGAGACCCGGTCGAGAAGGATCGCTTCGCCCTGCTTTCCAGCCGCAGTGATGCGTCCGGCCATTTCGAGACCCCGATGGTCTTCCCTGACAAGCAACCGGTCATCGCGCAGGTCCTCTTCGGGCAACAGCGTCGGCTGCTCGCACTGGGGCAAGCGGGTTCACCCGTGGCCGTGGACGAGGCCTCGACGTTGGTCGTGGAGTTTCTTCGCAGCACCCAGGCCACCCGTCATCCGGGCGCCCCGTTCCTGTCGGCGGGCAGCAAGGCCAGTCCGGCAGCCGCGGTGGCCTTGGCAGGTTCGGAAGCCGACCGGCTGCGTGCCGCCGTGCGGGATGGCACCTTCGCGTTGCCCCCGCGGACGGGCAGTGAGGCCATTGCCGACGACTTCACCATCGGCCGGGGTGCCGAGTTGGCGAGGCGTTACATGCTGGGGATGGTCACCCACGTGGCGGACAGCCACAAGGCGTGGAGCACCTTGCTCGAGAATGTTCCTCTGGCCATCGTGACCGATGCCGGCAACACCCTGCTCAACAGCGAACCCCTGACACGGCCGGCCACCGCCACCGAGGCAGCCTTTGCGGAACCCATTAATGTCGAGGCCTCCGGCAGTAGCTATCTGCTGGTCAGCGGCAGAGCAGGCTTGATCGATCGGGTCTCGGGCGGTCAGCGCATCACGTACCTTGGCAGTCAGCCGGCCGGTATCGACATCTCCTTCTGGCGGGATGCCGTCTCCGGCGATGACTCCGAAGCCGGCAACTTCTTTGCGGGCAGCCTGCTGATGGGCGGGGACATCCGTGTCGTGCCGGCCCTGACGCTCAGGACCATCATCGAGGCCCGGCAAGACCATCTCGGCAACGTGGCCATGACCTTTGACGACATCAATACGCTGGGCTTCGCCTGCAAGGTCGCAGGCGACTACTTCGGCAGATCCATGCAGGCAGGTCGGTTCTACACGCTGGGCAAGCCCCAAAAGGGGTTCGAAGGGAGTCCGGAGACGCCGCTGGCCGATACGGCTTGGGGAAGGGCATTCGGGCTGGCGTTTGATGACACTGGCAACCTGTTCGTTGCCGACCGAGGGGCCAACCGCATTCGTCGCGTGGACAGGGTGACGGGCCTTGTCACGACCGTGCTGGGTGATGGCTGGCCCTATACCCAGTCTGTCCTGGCCTCGGTGGAAGGCGGACTTGCCGCCTTGAACTACGCCCCGACGACCGAAGTCGAGACCCCATTGCTCGAAGGAGGCACGGCGTCCGTCGCCGTGCCTGACTTCGGGAGGATGAAGGACAGTTCCGGATCGGCCATGCCGGGTCTGACGGCCTCGTTCTTCAGGCCGACCAAACTGGTGTGGCAACGCAGGCAAGATGGCCGAGCGGAAATCTACGTGCTCGACCTCTACAATCAAGCGGTGCGCCGAGCGGTGGCGCCCCCAGGGGACGACTTCCGCGAGGCGATGGTCACGACGCTTGTGGGCAAAGCCGTTGATCAGGTTCGCTCCCTGGACGGCAGTGCTTCGTACATCGTGCCGATCGGGGTGCGCGGCAAGGCACCCGAGCGTCTCTCCACCCTCTCCACCGTCGGGCTCGACCTCGTCGAGGTCGTTTCGGCGTACCGCTGGGTCCAGGCCGCCGACGCAGGGATCGCGCTCGATCGAACCCGCCAGCGTCTCTACGTCACGGCACCCAATGCGCGGCAGGTCGTCATGGTGGACCTGAACAGCCAAAAGGCGCGTGCCATTGCCACCGATGGGGGCGGACTTTTCGAAGGTCCTGCGATGGGTACCGTCATGCCCACCAAACTGGGTGGTCTGGATGTTCTGGCCAACGGGGACGTCGTCTTTGCCGACACCGCCAACAATGCGGCCAGACGGCTCAGGACGGGGATATGGATTCCCGAGTGACTCAGGGCGCCCCGGCCAAGGCCACCAGGCGCAGCAACGTACCGGCGATCTTGTCCAGCATGACCATCGCCCCGTCATCCGATTGGGCAAGCGGTCCCGGCCGGATCCACTTCTGGTCCAGCAGTCTGGCGTGATAGCGGGCAGGGGCTTGCGCACCCTCCCCGCCCGCCAGGTAGGTATGCCCATCCTCGTCCAGGACAATCAGCCTTCCGTGGTTGCCGTCGGCGATCCACAGGTCCTTGCCTACGGGAAGCAGACCGGACACGACGCGGAGGCTCACGCCTTCGGGCTCACGCGGCACGGGACCACCCTCGAGGCCTCCGTGGCCCACCAGGGAAGTCAGTCGACCGGGCACGAAGGCGCGTCCCCATGCCCGCGCAGGATTCAGGGGCCAAACCCAGACGCGGGACAAACTGCCCACGAGGAGGGTACCCGCCCTCGTCCACGCCAGCGAATAGGCCCGAACAAGCGCCTGGTCAGGCGCAAGGACAGACTCCACGGGTTCGGGAAACGTCGGACCGGTGGCGACAACTTCCGTATGCCACTGCCCATCCACGTCCAGGCGAACGAGTTGCCAGCGGTTCACCGATTGGTAGACCTGGGCCAGACCCCAATCCGGATGCCATGCGATAGGTCCGGGCAACCCATCGTGGCTTGAAAGCCCCGGCAAGGAAGGCAAGCGCGTCCACGTCCCTGCAGGAACATCCACCCCAAGGGTCTGCGTGGCCTCGGGCTGCCATATTTCGAGCCCCCTCGTGTCCTCATCGACGATGACGACACCACGTCCGACACGCGCTGCATGCGTCCAGCGCGTACCCCCGCCCTCCGCGGCAGCCCGCACGACACGGACATGACCCTCGTCATCCAGATGCCGGATCTCGGACAACTCGGGAAGCCTTCCCCTGACGCCCGATCGACGATCACAGAACCACCAGCCCCCCAGAGGCCCTGGCAGTACCCACGCAGGTTGGAACAGGCGCACGCCGACCGTACCCTCCGTCAAGCCGCCCTCGAGCCTGCCACCATCCAGCAGGAGCACCGCCTGATGGCTGGAAACCCTTGCCTCCAGGGGCACCTTCCATCTGCCGAGGGACCAGGCACCGACGTGGACGCCTGGCCTCCTGGCACGCCAGATACCACCCTCGCGCAAGGCCCAGTCCGAGCCAGATGCCCAGTTCCAGACTCCCGCGTCGGGAAGGGCATGTCCCTTGCCATCCCGCAGGAGCAGTCCGGGTTCCCACGCGTCACCCGGAACCAGCGACGCAGTGGATGCCTCGATGGACCAGGAGGCAACCACGGAGATCGTGGCGGCATTGGACCGGCTCTCGCCCACCTCGACCTTGACGGGCCCACCCTCGAGGTTGGCAGGCCAAGTAAAGGCAAGGCGGGTGTTATCGAGACGTCGGGCCGAGGGGACACGAACATCGCCGACCCACAGGCTCCAAGGGATGGAACGCCACGCACCGAAATGGTTACCCTCGATCTGGATTTCCGTCCCGGGTGCGACGACGGCAGGCTGCAGGCGGCTGATCACGGGTGGTGGTTCCTCGAGCACCAACTCACCCACCTGCTGGACGGCTCCCCCTGTCGACCGAAGCGGCGCGACCACGGGACGCAGGCCGTCGGCTACAGCCGCAACGGCTGTCGTACCCGGCGCAATACCCTCCAGCAGGAAGCTCCCGTCCGCCCCGGCACGGACCCATCGGTCACCTCCCGGGACATAGACCAAGGCTTCCAGGGGATTGCGCCCCGGGGGCAACACGACCCGGCCACGCACGGTCCACGAGCGCCCGAGGACAATCGTGCCAAGTTCGAGCGCGGCCGTCGCGCCCTGGACGACAACCTCGCGAGACGCCAGGCTGTCCGGTCCCGGCCCGAGGACCTGCAGGACGAAATGGCCGGTCTTCGGAGCATCGATGGCGAAGTCGCCACGCAGGTCTGACCGACTTTCCGCAAGGATTCGCGCCGGTCGAAGAGGACCTGTCGGATAGCGCAGTCCGTGTGCCAGCGGCGAGGTCTGCAGTGAACCATCGAGTGGCGTGGACTGGAGGCTGCCGTCAAGAGGAGTCGACTGCAGCGAACCGTCCAGACCACCGGACGCGGCGGCATCGGCGAACCGGCCGACACTACCGACATCAGGAGGTCCGCCCGGAACCGGCACGCCTGCGACAAGGTAAATCCTGGCATCGGCGACCACGGCACCCAATGCATCCTCGACGTGGCCACGAACCTGGACGCCGACAGCCGTTCCACGTAAATCCCGGGAGCGGACGGACGGGCTGGCACTCAGCGGGACGCACGCCGCCACAAGACAGCAAAGCAGCCAACGCAGGCAGCGCAGGGAGTTCAAGGCAGCCACTCGAGCAATGTGGCTTCCATAGGGTCGGCGAGAATGATCCTCCCGTCCCCGAGGGGCAAGAGCGAAGTAGGCCGCCCGAGATGGATCCCCAGTGCCGGCATGGGCACTTGCCCAGCCAGCGTGGCAGGCCGATCGATCTTTCCGGAACCCGCGATCTGCCGGAACCGACCTTCGCGGGTCCAGCGCCAAAGACGGCCTTTGGCGAGCTCTACCATGTAGAGGACATCACCTTGCCACGCCATGCTTCGGACTTCCCCCGAGGGCCCCTCGACAGAGGTTCGCGGCACCACCTGCCACGCGTCGATTCCGGGCCAGCGAATCCAGACAAACCCCGGACCGGCAACGGCCATCTGGCCCATCTGTCCCACGGCCATGGCCTCGACACGACTGCCCGGTGGGACAGACAGGACCGTCTCCCCACTCTGGTCCAGAACCCTGCCGCTTCTGGCCAGCCACAGGCGACCATCGGGGTGGACTATGAACGCATCGATGACACCACGCGCGAGTTCGGTCCCCTCGGAGGAGGGCCAGGCGAAGGCCCGCAAAGCGTCCAAGCCCGGGCCCGTGCGACCCAGCACGTACACCTGACCGCGGCCATCGGTCGCCAATGAGCGCGGGCGGTCGACCTGCCAATCGAGAGGATGCCAGGAGCCATCGAGGCTGCGGTGGAAGCAACGCCCACCGAGGTAGTCACCCAGAATCCAGCCCCCATCGGGAGCCGGCGACAAGGCATAGGGCTGCACGCCTTCCGGAACAGGCGCCAAACGGCGCACGCGCGCATCATCGACCAAGGCGGAAGCTGTCGCCGTCCAGGCCCCCAACTGAGCGGTCGCCGTGATTCGGGTGATGCCCGCGAACTGGTCTGCGGAAATCGCGACCGGCACATCCGGCATCAAGGTACGAAAATCGTCCCTTCCCCAGCCCTCGAGGACCGGATGCAGGGTGGTGTCGCTCGGAACCAGCTTGGGCAGGCCAAGAATCGTGATGCCATCCAGCCGATGCCAGAACGTCCCCTCCCCTGGACGCCCATCGACGACGGCCCGAACCGGACCGGACTCCGCGGAGGCGGGTACGGATACCCGCCACGAACCAGAAGACGTCCGGACGGGCGGCACGCCATCCGCCCCTTGGAAATGAAGGCGCAAACCCGGGGGAACCGGCTCGGCAAGCTGAACCTCTAGCGTGCCACCGGGGATGCCGTAAGCCGGGATGAGCGTGACGCCCGGGATGGCCAGAGGCGTCAGGGGAACCACCACGTTCAATGGGGGTATCGTCGAAGGCCAAGCCACGCTGCCCGAGAGACCGGCCCCGGTGAAAGAGAACCGATGGGGACCCGAGGGCAGGCCGGTCATCGTAAACCCACCCTGAGCATCGGTCCACACCCGCCTCGGCAAGCCCTCCGGCTGAACCGTCACGCCTGCCATGTCCTGCCCGCCCCCGGGCAAGACCACCCGGCCCGAAAAGGACAACCCGGGCTCCCAGGCCGGAAGCGCAAGCCTGGTCAAGCCCCTGACGGCCTGAACTTGGAACGCCGGTGTCACCCAGTCCCGCCCCACCAACTGCATCAGCACCTGCTCACCACGGTTCACGGGCACCAGCATCCCTGCAAAGGCCCGATTCGCTTCCGGAAGCCCCAATGAGAGGCCCTGGGCGTCACGCGTCTCGAGATGCAGGGTAATGGGCTCACCGGGGAGCCCCGGATATCCGAGGTCCTCCGGAAGCTGGAGACTGGCTCCGGACAACGAACTGGCCGTAGCGGGCGCGCCTTCCACGGCACGCATGGGAGTACCTGAATCCATGCACCCGGCGAGGCAAGCGGCGAGCAGCCAAGTGCGGTTGGAGGCCACCGCCATCTCAGGGCGCCACGCGCACCCGCCGAACCCGATTTGCCGTGAAATCCGAGATCCAGATGTCACCCGAGAGGTCGACTGTCAGGTAGGTCGGAAGGACGAGACGAGCTTCCGTCAGGGGAACCGCTTGCACCGGCTCCGCATCAGGCCCTGGTCCGGCGAGGCGATGCACGATACCTGTCTGCCTGTCGAGAAGCCGGAGGCGTCCCAGGGTCGGGTCCACGTAGACGAAATGGCCATCAGGCGTCATCGAAAGTGAACTGGCCTTGAAGACCGTCGCAACGAGTCCCGGAAGGCCGTCACCCTGGTCGACCTGGGCCTTGGTATCGGTCTTTGCACTGTAGGGCGTGCGAGGACCGGCGCCGAGCATGGGATAGACACGACCTGCGACGAACTGTCGACCAAAAGCCTGCATATCCTTCAAGCAGGCCATCATGACCCGCGCGACACTTACGGACTGCGTTGCTCCGTCTGCCTGGGCCACGATTTGCGTCGAGACCTCGCTGAACCACACCTGGCCATCCCGATCGCCATAGGGTGAGGAAGGACCGGCGATCGGGGCTTCCAACAGCGGCAAGCCTTCCTCGTCCACGATGCCCACAGCCGAACCATTGCCCGCCAGGGTCGTGACGACCCCCGACTTGTCGAGCATATACAGGTTGCGATGAACGGTCACCCCGACCTTGTTCTGGTTGGCCACCGTGAAGACCAGCGAGCCGTCCGGACCGACCGCGAGGCCATTGGGCTTTCCGAGCGCGCCAGGCAATGGCACGACATAGGCCAGACCCGCCACCACGTCACGTCCGTACGCAGACCCTGACGCTGCAGGCAGCAACAGCAACTGTCCCAGCCCATCGACAAGCCAGACGGAGCCATCCGGTCCCACCGCCATTTCACCCGGAAGGTTCGTGCCCGACGCGCCCAGCAGACGGACGTCCTGAACGGGGACAGGAGCATCCGGCGCCGCAGCCACGCCAGGCACTTGTCCGGCCCAGGTACGCGCGATGCCATCATCCACGCGGATGACGCCGTGGCCCCGGTCCAGCACGAGCAGGCGCCCGTCAGGCAAGACGCCAAGACCGGCAGGCTTGCTCAGATAAGCATCCACCGAGGGCAGGCCATCACCCAGAACGCCACCGACGGCCGTCGAAGGACCATGTTCCATACCCGACCCGAAGCCCGCATCCATCAGCCAGAGAGCAGCGGGGGCCCAGGCTTGCTGCCTGACCGGCTCCGGAGTGGCCGAAGGCGTCGGCTCAGGTGACGGCGTGACACCGGGAGTAGCCGACGGCGTCGACATTGGTGAAAGATCGACGGATGAACTTGCGCCAGTTCCTGGCGTCGAGGACGGGGTAGCCGAAGGGGAGGCAGCGGGCGAACTGGGCAGTGCCGAACCCGTAGCTGCAACCGTAGGCATGATTGCCGGCGACTGCGTGGCTTGAGCCGACACCGCCGGAGATGCGACGACATCGGTCCGGCCAAGAGCAGCAAAGCGCTGGGTCAGGTCAGTGCCCGTGCACGCGGCCACCCCGAGAGCAAGCACAGGTGCAGCACTCCGGGAAAGAAACTTGAACCTGCTCATATTAAAATTGTAACATTACAAAACAGGCTTCCACGCAAGCCATGATGCACCGCCGAGCACTTGATTCACAAGTCAACAGAAGCCATACTCATCTCGTGATGAGGGCTTTCCTGTCTTGATTGTGGCAGATCGCTTGGCTGCGCGACCTGAAAAGGATATCGTGCCGCTGGGTCCGTGGCTCTCGAAAGGCGCCCTCGTCTTGGCCTGCCTGGTGGCGCTCGGGGAAGCACCAGAAGAGCCCGACGCGCTCAGCGTTCTGCGGGACAGGGCCGAACGAGCCCTGACGGAACGTGATGCCTTGACGCTGCGGGTTCATGTTCCTGCAGCATTCAGCGAAGCGGAATGGATCTGGTTGCGCCGTAGCGCGGCTCAGGGTGGCCATGCCATCATCCTTGTGGGCGTCGAAGGTCCGCTTCCCGAGCACTTGAGGGGTGTCGCGCAAGACCTGGAACATCCCGTCGCGCTTGGACAAGGCGGGCTCCACGGCCTGTTCCACGCTGATGGCCACGCCGTGAATCAGGACCACGGCGACCGTGCCGCCCACCTCGACTATCTCGCGAGGTGGGCCGAGGCTCTGGGTGACGCCAACATGCTCGACGCGACGGTTGCGGCGTGGCGTCTGGTGCGCGTGCGTGGGCGGTGCGAGGCACGCATCCAACTGCTGGCAGCCCGAAGGGAGTTGGCCTGCGGAAACCCCGTCGAGGCCCTGCGCCTTCTGGAAGGCTGGCAACCTGATACCGCTGCGGACAGGCGCGACCGTCGGTTGACCTTGGCGGCTGTCCTCGAGTTCCTCGGCGATTATCAAGGTGCTGATAGCGTCCTTGCCCAGACGAAGAAGTCCGTGGAAACCGAGGCGTGGGATATCCGTGCCCAGCAAGCCGTGCTGCAAATCAGAACAGGCCAGCACGCGGCATTGATTGCCACCTCGAAGCTGCTGCCGTTGGCTCTTGAAGATGCGTCCCTGCTGGACCGCGCGACCTGGGCCTCCTGTGTGGGCATCGCACATTTCAGGCTGGGACAGTACGCAGAGGCCCTGACCTGGCACGAAGAGGCCTTGGCCATTCGCCACAGGGCGGGTTCCACCGTAGCCGTGGCACGCAGCTTGAACAACATCGGCAATGTGCATGTGGAATGCGGCGGGTTCGAAGAAGCCGGCGAAGCCTTCAATGAGGCCGAAGACCTGGTGGCTGGGACCGGAGAGGTCGCGCTCGCTGCCGCAATCGCCAACAACAAGGCCAGCCTGCTCTTGTTGACTAGCCGGGTAGAGGCCGCCAGGGAATCCGCCAACCGGGCCCTGACACTCAAGGATGAATCCGGCGAGACACCGGGCAGGGCCATTGCCCTGACGACATTGGCTGCCGTCGAACTTTACGCAGGGGGCCTCAACGAGGCGAGAAACCACGCCTGGGAGGCCCGTATGGCCCTCGAGTCCATGAACCTGCAGGAGAACCTGCCCGACATCGAGGTCGTCGAAGCCGAACTGTCCTTGGCAGAAGGCGCCACGATCAAGGCGCGCAGGCAGTTCCTCGAGCTGCTGCAGCGGCACGGTGACCATCGCCCGGCCATGCTTTCCCGCCTCCATCGCGGTCTTGCCCAATGTGCGATGCGCCATGGGCCCGCATCAGCTGTCGCAGACCACCTCGAACAGGCCCTCATCGCCGCAGACAGAGACGGCCGGCGCCATGAACGTGACCGCACCTTGACGCTGTTCGCAACCGCCGGCCTTGTCCCCGCTTCGGGTGAAGAATCCTGATGGAAAGCGGAAGGGCGCTTGTCGATGCACGTGGCCTGCTGCGGGCTTTGGCAAGGCAAGTCGAATCCGGAAGCTGCAGCGAGACCGCCTGGCTCGCTTGCCTGAGTGAGTACGTGGCCGGGGACCTCGGATACTACGGAAGCGATGGGCTGAGGCGTCCCGAACCGTGGCCTCATCGCGAAGGCAACTGTCCCGATGGGGTACCCGACCCGAGTGACGGCTGGACGCTCCTTCCCCTGGCCGACGGCAATCAGCTGGCGGTTCGTCCGGTGGCGAAGGGTGACGATGCCGGATGCGTCCTGGACTTCGTGCGGGTCGTGGTCTCCCTGATCCGGCAGCGAACGCCGGACCAGGGAGACCAGGTCCTGAATGCGGACAACCTCTGGGAGTTCGGCGGCAAGATGCTCGCACGCGGCGCATTCGGCTTCCCGAGCCTGACTCCCTTGCTCGTCCTCGCCTGCCGGATGCTTGGCGCGACGGAAGCCCTTGTCCTGACGCAAACCGGGGACGGCCCTCCGGAGCTTCTGGTTCAGAGCGGGACGGCCCGGTGGATCCCGAGCGATCAGACGCGAGGCAGGCCCGTGACCCCCTGGCTGCGGAGCGTGATCGAAGGCGGCAAGACTTGCCTGACCCGGGGGCCGGCAGCCTTGCTTGAGCATCTGCCCGAAATGACTTGCCCTGAACCTGTCGGCCAGACCATGTGGCATCCGTTTCGCCCGCTCGGCGCCTGCGCTGGGTTCCTGCTGGTCATCTGGCCTGATGACGCGAATCTGGCGGCTGCCGGGAACCGCTGGTTGAAAAACCTGGTCGATCTGCTTCAACTGGCCTTTGACCAAGGAGCCGTGGCCCATCAACTTCAGGTCGCGAGGGCCTTCCAGCGAACGCAGGACGCACAGGCTGCCACGCGGCACCTCTTCGTGCGGCAGTTGCTGCACGACATGCGCAACGAAGTTCACGCGCTGGCCTTGGTCACGGATGAAATCAATCACTTCAGTCCTGAACAGTGGAGTCGTGACACGACGGAGGCATTGCACAGGCAGGTACGATGCCTCTCCGGCTACCTCGGGCAGATTGGCAAGAGCTGGCAGGATGGCGTGTCCTGGGGCGAGGACCAAGGTACTGCCATCGAGGCGATCAAGGACCTCGCCGTCGAACTTGCTGGCGATATCGAGGTCGTGGCGCCCGTCGCGTTGCAGCAGGTCATGGTGCTCTGCCAACCAGCCGTTGCCAGAGACCTGATGAACCTGCTCGTGCAGGCCATCAGGGCGCTCGTCCCGGGTACCGGACTGCGCCTGACCATCCTCGGCGGCAATGGCTGGATTACCCTATCCCTCGAATCTGCAGGAGTACGGCTGCCGCTTCGTGAAGATGGCCTGATGCGCCTGGCCCCGCGCCACTTCGGTCCCGGCTCCGTTGCGGCCGTCCAGATGCTCGAGGATCATGCCGTCGCCCACGGTCTTCAGGTAGGCGTTCGCTTGCATCCCGGCCACGAGGCAAGGGTTCACCTCGCGCTACGCAGCGAGACGTGGGGACAGTAAGCCGAGACCGACGTGCTTGTCCCGTTGCGCCCAGCGGGGTAGGATGCCGGCCATGCGCCAGGCAGAAGCCCCAGAGTCAGTCGTCGCCGCGGTAGAAGAGCGCCTTGATGCGGCTTTCAAGGCTGTCCAGGCGGTCGAGTGGAAGAATACGCGTCGCGTTCTTGGCGCATTCCAGGCCGCCCGAGTTGGCGAGGAGCATTTTGCCGGCACCACGGGCTACGGCCATGATGATCTGGGCAGGGAATGCCTCGAGTCCGTCGTGGCAGGCATTTTTGGTGCCGAGGCCGCCTTGGTGCGGGGTTCCATAGCTTCTGGCACGCACGCCATTGCCTTGGCCCTGTTCGGCGCCCTGGCCCCGGGCCAGGAGCTCTTCTCCATCACCGGGCATCCCTATGACACCCTTGAAGAGGTCATCGGTCTCCGAGGCAGCGGCCAGGGTTCACTCGCCGAATGGGGCGTCAGGTATCGGGAAATCGACCTCTTGCCAACCGGGGAGATCGATATCGAGGGGTGCATCGCTGCGCTTTCCGACCACACATCCGTCATCGCCATCCAGCGCAGCCGTGGCTATGCGTGGCGCCCGTCGCAGTCGATGGCCCGGATCGAACGCGCCATCGCGGCCCTGCGTGCCGTCCGTCCGGAACTGGTGTTCTTCGTGGACAATTGCTATGGCGAGTTTGTGGAAGACCGAGAGCCCACGCACGTGGGCGCCGACCTCGTCGCAGGGTCCCTCATCAAGAACCCGGGCGCAGGGATTGTCCCTGCGGGGGGCTACGTGGCCGGGCGCGCAGACCTGGTTCACCGTGCCGCTTGCCGGCTCACGGCGCCCGGCATCGGGGCTGCCGGTGGTGCAACGCTGGACGGCTTGCGGCTGATGTTTCAGGGCCTCTTCCTTGCCCCCCATGTCGTTTCCGAAGCCGTCAAGGGAGCCCTGCTTGCCGCCGGTGTTCTTCAGGCCTTGGGCTATGACATCGACCCCCTGCCTACGGACACGAGAACCGACATCATCCAAGCCATACGACTCGGCGATGCGAAACGCCTCGTCACGTTCTGCCAGACGGTGCAGCAGACCTCTCCCGTCCATGCCCACGTCGTCCCCGAGCCGGCCGTGGTACCGGGTTACGAGGATGATGTGGTGATGGCTGCAGGTACCTTCATCGAGGGTTCGACCATCGAACTCTCGTGCGATGGCCCCCTGCGCGAGCCCTTCATCGCCTATTGGCAGGGCGGCCTGAGCTACGGTCACGCCAGGGAAGCCATCATCCGCGTAGTCCGGGCCCTGGCAGGCACGCCTTGAGCAACCCGAGAATCAGGCTGGGGGCCGTTCTCGTACGCGATGGCCAAGTCCTGCTCGTCCGACACCGGAAGGATGGCCAGGTCTATTGGCTGCTGCCCGGAGGCGGGCTGGAGCACGGTGAGAGCATTGCCGAAGGCTTGGCACGCGAGGTCCTTGAAGAGACTGGCTTCCACGCACGCCTCGAGCGGCTGGTGGCCATTGTGGAGAGCATCGCACCCGATGGCAGCCGGCATATCGTCCACCTCGTCGCCATCATGGCCCTCGGCAAGGAGGGGGCGCCGACAGATGGCGACCCGAGGTTGGATGGGCTGGCGTGGTTCGAAGCCGGTCAGTTGGCCGCCCTCGAGATGCGGCCTGCCCTTCAGGACTTCGTGCGCCACGGGCTCACAAATGGCTGGGCGGGGCACGTGGTTCACTTGACGCCGGCTTGGATCAGTTAATCAAGCAAACTATTTCATGAGCAAAACTATTGCCAAGACAACAGCGCCAAAGTCATTGCGGTGAATCATTAACCTAGCTCAAGGTTTAACCGCGACACCAATGTGCCATTGGCGATAGGCCATGAACTCTGCGAGTTGCTCCCGGGACACCGTCAACGGACCCACCATCGAGTAGGGATCACTGATGACGAACCGACCTCCCTGCATCCCGGCAACCAGGACGAAGTGCCCACCATCGAACGGCACAATCTGGTCGCGCGGCATACCTTGGTTGTAGGAGGCAGGATTGCCCGCCAGCACGACCAGTTCCCCGGACTGCAGCGCTCCCTCGACGGCCTGGAGCGATTCGACGAAGCGCGCCTTGAGACCGGCAGCCTCGGCTCCACGGCGAATGTCCTCTTCACTGGTCAGTTCGTTCGCATCCAGACGATCGGTCATGACCTGCCGCACCTGCATCACCAGCGTCTGGCGGTTGACACCGGCAGGCACGCGATGGAGCGCAAGCAGCGCCATGGCGAGGGAAGCAGGGCCACAGTTCGCCGTCGAGGACGGCGCATCAGGGTTGTACCGAGGATGCCGAACCTGAGTCAGGAAAAAACGCTCCGGGTCGCCGGCAGGCAATACTATCCGGGAAACCCCATCGAAGTTGGGGCCCTGGCCCACGGCCCGATGGCGCGCAGCAAGGCGCTCGAGCAGGTCGAAGCCCTGCTGGCGATCCGGCGACATCGTAGGCTGGGGCAAGCGCGCAACAGGCCCCGGAACCGACAAGGGCCCCACCAGACGGCCCAGGATGCTGGACGCCGAGCCCTGCGGAACTTGCGGTGAGGTCACACGTTCATTGTGGCCCGGAGAAGCGCTTCGCAGGGTTAATGGATGTTCAAGTTTGCATCAGAATTGGCCTCCTCCGTCCCTTCGGGGCGTCAAGAGCCTCAAAGGATTGCAGCGCGGGGCTTTCAGGCATCCTGGCAACCTACAGCAGGAGTGGCTGCGGGCGCGCCAAAACGTCGCATAAGAATAGTTATGTCAATCAAGCAGTGATGGAGTTCCTGTCTGGGAGAACAAGGGGCACAAGGCTCAAGCAAGTCGGGTCACCCGTGAAGCGTTATGTCATCTCGCGGCGATGGCGGAAGGGGGGTCGGCCGCCATACGGCTGCCCGGGGCAAAGAGCCAGGACTTCGGGACTCGATGAGGCACGCAACCGCCTCGCGGACACTTGGATGCGATGCGTCCAGGCGCCCTGAACCAGAGGCACCCCTCAGCTGCCAGCCACGCCAAGCTCGTGCGCACGACTTGGCCGTGGTAACCGTGCGTCGGCCAAGGCAGATGCACGGTTACCGGACTCGGGTCACGAAGTCCGAGTCACCCGATTTGCGACGACCTCCCGGCACCTGCCAACCATCCGGCCCGCCGGATTCCCGACAGGACCTGCGGCAAGCCAAGCATGCTCCCGCCAACCGCTCGCGGCTCAACTCACCCATCAGGGGAGACCCTGAGAGGCCCCTCCAGAAATCGACGCCTGTCAAAATATCTACAGGCTAATGATTCATCTATCTAATTATTAATAATCTGAAGTAAATAGAACCAGAAAAGCCTGCCACAAATAATAGTCAACCTAGTTACTCATTAAGGCAATGAAAAGCCAGGCCTGCCCGTGGGCAAGCCTGGCTGATTGAGGCGAGACGTCAAAGTCCGGGAGGATTCTTCCGCTCCACCGCCGGGGCCACCGACGCGGCCTTGCCACCCGACATCTCTTCGAACGCGCTGATTCGGTTGCGCAGGTAGTACAGGGTCTTGAGTCCGCGGGTGAATACATCCTTGAGATTGCCCGACGAGTGCTCGAACTTGGCGAGGTCATTGCGTTGGCTGGCTTCCTCAACCAGGTCGATCTCGACAAGGCCCCTGATGAAATCCTTCTCGAGTGCATTGATCTGCCGATGGATGACCTCGACGTTCTCGGCGTGATTGGCTGCCATGTCTGCCTTCCTTCCGAAGCGGAATGTGCGTTTCATCTTGCTGAAGTATAGGGATTGACGGCACGGGAACGGCCGGGATTATGTCAATCGTGACCGCCGCCACGAAGCAGCCCCGAGCCCGACATCAGGAACAGGTACGCTCGTCCGGGAAGACGGCGGCTGCCCCCACGACCCGGTGCACGATGGAGACGTCCCCCTGCTGTCAGGAAGGCCCCACCGTGCGACACGCCAGACCCGACCGGATTTTGCCGATCTTGCTCGGGCTGTCCGGCTGCCTCGGCGGGGCCGAAGCACCACCTGTGATGAACCAGAATCTGACGGATCAGCCTACCTTGAGCCTGGTCGCCCCGGGGTGCAGTGACTGGGTGGTCGAGAGCGTGTCCGGAACCTCGATGTCCCTCTATCGGGCCGCACGCAGCTTGTCCATCGACATCTTCCCCGACTTTGCCGGCGAGGGCATAACCATACGACCCGAGGGACCATCAGGAGACATGGGGTTCCTCGCCAGCCTCGAGTTGACCAACGATCTACCGGAGGCTGCCCGGGTCGAATGGGGCCTCTTCGCACCCGGCAGCAACGTACCCCTTGCTGCCATCCGCCTCGAGAAGGAGGGCGTGGCGTCGGTCCGCCTGCTGCGCCAACCTCGTCCCGGTGAGTCGGCCACGGTCGACGGGCACGTCGTCGAAGCCCGGCGCATCGACGCCACGCGGAGCACCGTCGTCATGCAGCGACGGGGATCCTCCGTGCTGCTCAAGGCACTCTGGGGCAGGACCACCCTCGTACAGCGGGCCGATTCGGCCACGACACCGCTGCAGCTGGCCGTATCCTTGAGATGGCCCAGGGGGACGGCGAGAGCCCACGGGCGCAGCATCGGCGTGCTCTTCGACCGGTTCAAGCTTCAGGTTGCCGCGGGGCGGACCACACAGGACGTGCTGGCCTGTCCCTGACGCCACGCCGCCTTAGCGAACCAAGGACTGGACGGCCGCCAACGCATCGATCCGCCCGGCACCGAAGGACGTATCAAAGCCCGGCTCCCCAAGATCGACCGCCGTCTTGCGCAGGTGCTCGGTGACCTGTGACGCCGTCCATTCGGGCCGCATCGCCCACACCATGGAAGCCAGCGCAGCCACAAGGGGCGTCGCCATCGAGGTACCGGACAGTACCTGGTACTTGTCGTAGCGATCCGTGGAAAGAATGCGCGAACCCGGAGCAGAGACACTCATGTGGTCGCCGCGGTTGGAGAAGCCGGACCGGGTGTCGTCCATGCGGGTCGAACCGACGGCAAGCACGCCCGGATAGGCTGCGGGGTAGCTCGGGTCATCGCTGCTTTCGTTGCCCATGGCCGCGACGACCAGCACCCCTTGGCCCACGGCCCAAGTGACAGCCTGCGACAGCGTGTAGTTCTTCTGTGGAGCACCCAGCGACAGGCTGACGACCTTGGCGCCATGCTCCACGGCAAAGACGATCCCTTGGGCGATCTGGTCGTAGGTGCCCATGCCTTCCCAATCCAGCGACTTGACGACCAGCACGGGCGTATCGGGCGCACCGCCGGCCACACCGATCCCGTTGCCGGTGGCGGCACCGACGATGCCCGCGCAGTGCGTACCATGAAAGTGGTCGTCCCTCGGCTCGGGATCCTGATTCACGAAGTCCCATCCCGAGACGACCTTGTCCCTCAGGTCTTCATGGCGCGTGTCGGCACCCGTGTCGACAACGGCCACCGGCCGCTTGAGACCACCCCGGGATACCGCCCACGCCTCGGGAAAGCGACACTTGGCCATGGCCCACTGGTCACCCAGCATCGGGTCATCAGCAGCCGTCAGGCGAAAGCCAGGCAGACTGACGGCAAGTGCCTCCTCATGCCGCGGCAAGTTCAGGCCGACGCGCTCGTTGGCCTCGGCCCAGGCAGCACCGGGCAGTCGTCGGACCCGCGCCACGAAAGCCTGCGGGTCCGCCGCGCCATAGACATCGAGACCAAGGCGCGGCACGCGGCGCAGCGGCGCCACGCCAAGCGCCCTGCGACCGGCCTGGGCCTCGATGCCAGGCCGCCACGCAACAATGACCTCGCGCACGGCACGCGCCTCAGGGCCGTCCGAGGTGCCCGTGGCACGGAAAGAGGTCAATGTCTGGGTGCCGCAGCCAGCAAGGCCGGCCATGGCAAAGGGGAGCAAGCGCTTCACGGCGACAGCCTCCGGTCCAAAAGGGGAAACAGCTCTTGTAAAGAAAGGTTTAACACTGGAATAATAACGTTTCCCGAGACCCGCTTCAAGCCCCCTCCCGAGGTAGCCGATGGCCGTGCACCCAACCACCCGTCAGAAACCCCCGGCCGGATTCAGGTCCTACATTCCGGATGGCTCCGATCTGCGCGAGTTCGGCATCCTGCCGCTGCTCGTCGGCACGCTGCTGGGCGCGATTTTCGGCGCCTCATCGCTCTATCTCGTGCTCAAGGTCGGCCTTACGGTCTCAGCCTCGATTCCGGTTGCCGTGCTGTCGATTGCCCTGTTCCGCGTGCTCGGTCGGTTCGGCGTTCGCCCGGCCACCATCCTCGAGAACAACCTGGTCCAGACGGCGGGTTCCGCCGGTGAATCCATCGCCTTCGGCGTGGGCGTCACCATGCCGGCCATCCTCATCCTGGGTTTCGACCTCGAACTGACACGCGTCATGCTGGTGGCGACACTCGGCGGCCTGCTGGGCATCATGCTGATGATTCCGCTCCGCAGGGCCCTCATTGTCCGTCAGCACGGCGTCCTTGCCTACCCGGAGGGCACCGCCTGTGCCGAGGTCCTCAAGGCGGCGGCGTCGCCAGAGTCGAGGCTGGCGGCCAGTGGCGGCATCGAGGCAAGCGAGGCGTCGGTCGCGGCACCCGGCAGTGCGCGGGCGATCTTCGGGGGGTTCGGCCTGGGCTTTGCCTATCAGGTCCTGATGTCGGGTCTCAAGGGCTGGAAGGAAATTCCTGAGAAGGTCTTCGGCGCCCCGTTGGCGGGCGGTTCGGTGGGCGCCGAGGTGTCGCCGGCGCTGCTGGGCGTGGGCTACATCATCGGACCCCGCGTCGCTGCCGTCATGACGGCGGGAGGCGTCCTCGCCTACCTCGTCTTCATCCCGGCTATCCGCTACTTCGGCGGTTCCGGCATCATCCCGCCCGGACTGGTGCCCATCGACACGATGGCTCCCGGGCAGATCCGCGGCACCTACCTGCTCTATATCGGCGCGGGCGCGGTCGCCACGGGAGGCATCATCAGCCTGCTTCGATCGCTGCCTCTGATCGCCCACAGCATCCGCGCAGGCGTGGAAGACCTTCGTCGGACCCAGGACGGAACGACCGCTGGTCCGCGGCCCAGGACCGACCAGGACCTGCCTCTCGGGATCGTGCTGGGTGGCATTCTGCTGCTCATTGCCGGCATCCTCGCGGCTCCCTCGCTTCACATGAACCTGCTGGGCGCGCTGATGATCCTGGTCTTCGGTGCGTTGTTCGCCACGGTCTCCTCCCGGATTACCGGCGAGATCGGCTCCTCTTCGAATCCCATCTCAGGCATGACCGTCGCGACGCTGCTGCTGACGTGTCTGGTCTTTCTCGGGCTCGGCTGGACGCACCACAATGATTACGTGACGGCGCTCTCGGTGGGGGCCATCGTTTGTATCGCAGCATCCAACGCCGGTACGACTTCGCAGGATCTCAAGACCGGCCATCTGGTCGGAGCCACGCCTCGCCTGCAACAAGTCGCCATCCTCTTCGGCGCCTTTGCCTCAGCCCTTGCGTTGGGCCCGGTCCTGCTCGGCCTGAATCAGGCAGCCACCGTCTACGTGCCCCAGCGGGTCGTCGTGACCGAAGGGGCCAGCACCAGCATCCGCGTGGCCTTCCCGGAGGGCTTCCGCGCCCCTGCGGGCGAGCTTGGCCAGGGGGAGCAGTTGGCCGGGCCCCAGGCTTCCGGGGATGCGGCCGTCTATCGCGTGTGGCAGCAGCAGGATCCCGACCGGGGCCCAGTCGGCAAGTACCTCTGCCGGCCCGACGGCACCGTGGCCTGGTTGGTGGACCCTGGCATCAACGGCAAGTGGGACAAGCGACCTGACGGGACGACGGTCGCCAAGTACGACGCTCCCAAGGCCACGCTGATGAGCTACATCATCAAAGGTATCCTGAATCGCGAGCTGCCTTGGACACTTGTGATCCTGGGAGGATGCGTCAGCCTCGTGCTCGAGCTCGCGGGGATTCCGTCGCTGGCGTTCGCCGTGGGCCTTTACCTGCCGCTCGCCGCCTCGATGCCCATCATGGTGGGCGGCGCCATCCGCTGGTGGGTCGACCGCCGCAAGGTGGGCTCAGAAGTCACGGACGGCCCTGCTGCCGAGGAGGGTAGCCCCGGTGTCCTGCTGGCCTCCGGCTACATCGCCGGCGGTGCCCTCGCCGGCATCGTCATCGCCTTCCTTGCCGGTGTGACCCAGGCCTTCTCGGCCTCGGTCGAGGCGTGGTCGGTCGCGCACAACCCCTTCTTCGCCGGACCGTGGGCTGATGCACTCTCCTTGGTGCCCTTCGCCGCACTCGCCGTCCTGCTTGCGCGTGTCGCCACGGGAGGGACAGCCAGCCCTCGCGCCTAGGACGGTTCCGGGTCATCTTCCTGATCCACGGGAGGCAGGAAGATGGCCCGGGAGGTGCTTTATTCCGTTCGCCTGGGTTCCTTTCAGGATTCGGACGGCGACGGCGTCGGGGATCTCGCGGGTCTGCGCCATCGTCTGGACCACATCGCCTCGCTTGGGGCCACGGTCATCTGGCTGCTCCCCATCCACCCTTCCCCCGGCAGGGACGACGGCTATGATGCAGGCGACTACTTCGCCATCGACCTCAGGCTGGGCAGCCTCGAAGCATTCCGGACCCTCGTCGAGGCCGTGCACCAGCGCGGCATGCGCCTGATCCTCGACCTGGTCCTCAACCACACGTCCGTGACGCATCCATCGTTTGTTCGCGCGCGCCACGCACCGGCCGACCATCCCGATCGGGTCAGGTACGTCTGGAGTCCCTCACCGGAACGCTACCGCGGCGCCCGGGTCATCTTCCCGGAAGAGGAACCGGGCAACTGGACCCGGGATGAAGTCGCCGGGGCCTGGTACTGGCACCGCTTCTACCGTGAGCAGCCGGACCTGAATTGGACGCATCTTCCGGTGATGCAGGCCATGAAAGACGTGCTCGACCACTGGCTCGATCTGGGTGTCGACGGCTTTCGCCTGGATGCCCTCCCCTACCTGCCCGAGGCCAAGGGCACCCCCTGCGAGGGCCTGCCGGAAACGCACGCAACCCTTCAGGACCTGGCCGCCCATGTCCGGGGACGGCGTCCCGACGCCATCCTGCTCGGCGAGGCCAACGGCACGACAGAGGCCATCCGGGCCTACTTCGGCGAGGGCAGAGGCTACAGCCACATGCTCGACTTCCGAAGGATGACCGTGACATGGCTGGCAGTCGCCCGCGAGGAGGTCGCCCCGCTGGCGACGCTTCTCGCCACGGATCAGGTCCTGCCTGAGGGGTGCCAGTGGGCCACGTTCCCGCGCAATCACGACGAGCTCACGACGGAGCACCTGGACGAGGAAGACCGAAACGCCCTGCTGACCCGATTTGCACCGCGAGGCAGCCAACGGCGGTTCGGTGGCATCCGTCGTCGCCCGGCCTCGTTGGCCGCTGATGCCCTGCTCTGGCGCCTGCTTCACGGCATGTGGCTGCTGGGACCGGGGTGCCCCGTCATCTGGTACGGGGATGAGATCGCCATGGCCGAGGTCCCCGGCCTGCCCGACAGGATGGGGCTGCGCACCCCGATGCTCTGGGACGAGGGCCCTTCTGCAGGTTTTTCGCGCCTCCCACCCGAAGACCTGCCGCTCAAACTCGGGACCGCCCGGGGCGGTCTCATTTCCCGGCAATCGGAAACGTCCCGTTCGGCACTCGGCCGCATCCGTCGGTTGCTGGCCATCCGGCGGGCCTATCCGTAAGTCGGCGACCAGAAATGCCAAGGTGCCGCGCAGGGCCCCATCCTCGTGGTGCAACCCGGCATGTCCGGCGCCGGGCTGTTGATCGCCGGCTGGTTCGCGCGAAGCGGCGGTTCGATCGACCTGGCGCTCGACATCGGTCCGGGAGCCCGTGCGGAGCGCATCTATGGCGGTCGCAGCCTGCGCCTCGAGGAGGGCAGGCTGCGTGGAACCCTCGGACCGTGGGGGCTGGCGGTGCTTGCCGTGCGGTAGAATCGAGCAGTGGTTTCACGACTAGGGAGAGCCCGATGACGCGCTACGCGGACGCCAAGCAGACCTTCACCATCAGCCCCGGACGGACCGGACACTTCCATTCCCTGCCCTTCCTCGAGGCGAATGGCCTGGGTGGCGGCAAGCGCCTGCCCGTCAGCATCCGTATCGTGCTCGAGTCGCTGTTGCGCAACCTGGATGGCGAGCGCGTCCGCGAGGAAGATGTCCGGGCGCTGGCCAACTGGCAGCCCAATGCACCTCGGACCGAAGAGGTGCCCTTCGTCGTCGCCCGAGTCCTGCTGCAGGACTTCACGGGTGTTCCCCTGCTGGTGGACCTCGCGGCCATGCGGGAAGCTGTTGCGCGCCTCGGCAAGGACCCCGGCATCATCGAGCCACTCGTCCCCGTGGACCTCGTCATCGATCATTCGGTCCAGGTCGATGTGGCCGGCAGGCCTGACGCGCTGGAGCGCAATCTCTCGATCGAGTTCAACAGGAACATGGCCCGGTACCAGTTCCTCAAGTGGGGCATGGGCGCCTTCGAGACCTTCGGCATCGTGCCCCCGGGCATCGGCATCTGCCACCAGGTGAACCTCGAGTACCTGGCCCGTGGCGTCCTCAGCAAGGACGATGCCTACTACCCAGACACGCTCGTGGGCACGGACAGCCACACCGTCATGATCAACGGCATCGGCGTCGTGGCGTGGGGCGTCGGCGGCATCGAGGCAGAGGCGGCCATGCTTGGCCAGCCCGTCTACTTCCTGCAGCCCGACGTCGTGGGCGTGCACCTGAAGGGCAAGCCTCCCGAGGGCACGACCGCCACCGACGTGGTCCTGGCCATCACCGAGCTGCTGCGCAAGACCAAGGTCGTCGGCAAATTCGTCGAGTTCTTCGGTGAGGGTGCCCGTGCACTGCCGGCGACAGAGCGCGCCACCATCGCGAACATGGCTCCCGAGTACGGTGCCACGATGGGCTTTTTTCCAGTCGATGAGGAAACCTGCTGGTACCTGTCGGCCACCGGTCGCAGCCAGGAAGAGGTTGCGGCCTTCCGGGCGTACTACCAGGCCCAGGGCATGTTCGGTATCCCCGGCGAAGGGGAAATCGACTACACCCAGGTGGTCGAGCTCGACCTCGGCAGCCTCGTGCCGGCGTTGGCCGGCCCCAAGCGGCCGCAGGACAGGGTCGCGCTTGACCACATGGCCAGCACCTTCGTCTCGCTGATGGGTGCTGCCAAGCCGGACGGTTACGGCAAGTCAGCCGAGGAGATCGCCAGCCGTCGTCAGGTCGCAGCCGCTGCCGAGGCGGGTGCGGTGGCAACTGCCTCGACGACCAGCGTCGGCCACGGCGACGTGCTGATCGCAGCCATCACCTCGTGCACCAACACCTCCAACCCCGGGGTCATGCTCGCGGCTGGCCTGCTGGCCCGCAAGGCCCTGGCCCGCGGCCTGAAGACCGCCCCCCACGTCAAGACCTCGCTAGCCCCGGGCTCACGGGTCGTGACCGAGTACCTCAATCGCACGGGCCTCCAGCAGGCCCTGGATGCCCTGGGCTTCCAGACGGTCGGCTACGGTTGCACCACGTGCATCGGCAACTCGGGCCCCCTGCAGGCCGAGATCGAGGAAGCCGTCGTCCAGGGGGACCTGGTGGGTGTCAGCGTGCTTTCCGGCAACCGCAACTTCGAAGCGCGAGTGCACCAGAACATCAAGGCCAACTACCTGGCCAGTCCCCCTCTTGTGGTGGCTTATGCCCTTGCGGGCACGGTCATGAAGGATTTGACAACCGAACCGCTTGGCGTTGACGACGCCGGGCAGCCTGTCTACCTGAAGGACATCTGGCCGTCAGCCGAAGAGCTGACCGAGGTCATGGGCTCCGCCATGGATCCCGAGACCTATCGCCGGATGTACGCGGACCTCGCGAATGCCACGCCGATGTGGGGTCAGGTCGAGGCACCCAGCGGCTCCCGCTACACTTGGGACACCTCCTCCACGTATATCCAAGAGCCCCCGTATTTCGACGGCTTCGGGGCCGATCTGCCCTCGATGCCGGGCCTCAAGGGCGCTCGTGCTCTTGCGATGTTCGGTGATTCCATCACCACCGACCACATCAGTCCTGCCGGCGCAATCAAGGAGACGTCGCCAGCCGGCCGCTACCTGAAGGGTCGCGGTGTCGGCAAGGTCGACTTCAACAGCTATGGTGCCCGACGGGGCAGCCACGACGTGATGGTCCGCGGTACCTTCGCCAACGTCCGCATCAAGAACCTCATGGTTCCTGGTGTCGAGGGTGGTGTCACCGTGCACCAGCCTTCGGGCGCCAAGATGGACATCTTCGATGCTGCCGAGCGTTATCAAGCCGAAGGTACGCCGCTGTTCATCATGGCCGGCCAAGAATACGGTACGGGCAGCTCGCGCGACTGGGCAGCCAAGGGCACCCGCTTGCTGGGTGTCCGTGCCGTGTTCGCGCGAAGCTTCGAGCGCATCCACCGCTCGAACCTGGTCGGCATGGGTGTGCTGCCTTGCCAGTTCCAGGACGGCACGACGGTGGCAACGCTTGGACTCCAAGGTGATGAGACGTTCGACCTCGTCGGCGTCGAGGACGGCATCAAGCCGCAGATGGACCTGACGCTCGTCATCCGGCGGGCTGATGGCGGTGAGAGCCGAGTGCCGGTGCGCCTGCGCATCGACACCCCCATCGAGGTCCAGTACTACCGCCACGGCGGCATCCTGCCCTACGTCCTGCGACAGATTGTGGCACGCGCCGCATAGGCCCTGAATCGGGTTCTGGCAGGCCCCCCGGAGGCAACCCTTCCGGGGAGCCTGTTGGCTTGGGGCTGAAGCCAGACCTGCGCACGGGCGGCCCCAAAGTACAGAGGCGAGGACTCCAAGCGGGAGTCCTCGCCTCTCGAGAAGCCAGATGCTACTTCATGACCGCCTTGTAGGCGTCGACACGTCCCGCGCCAGCGTTCGGGTCCTGCCCAGGAGCATCGATGTCGATGGCCGTCGAGACCAGACGCTCCTTGAGGACCTTGGGGCTGCGCTCGATGCCCCGACCGAGCATCAAGGCCATGACGCCTGCGGTGATCGGGGTCGAGAACGAGGTGCCGTTGGTGGTACCGTAGCCGCCACCCATCTTGAGCGTCATGATGTTTACACCAGGCGCAGAGACGGAGCACCAGCTGCCACGCGTCGAGAACTCCGCGACGCGGTCCTTGTTGTCGGTGGCACCAACGGCGATCAGGTCGGGCACCTCATTGCCGGCGAAGGCAGACGGCACGTTCTTGCTGGTCGTGCCCGTATTGCCCATAGAGCAGGCCATCGGCGTACCCTTCGCCATCACGGCTTCCGCGGCGCGCTTGGTCGCCTGCACCGCCGTGGGGTACTCGGCCATGTTCGGCTTGAACGAGAGGCTCATCGTGATCATGTCAGCGTTGTCCGCCGCCCAGAGCATCGCCTCGCACACGGAAGAGGCCGAGTTGCCGACCTTGACGGGCACGATACGGGAGTTGGGGGCCACACCGGCAATGCCCTTGCCGTTGTTGGCGATGGCACCAACCAGACCGGCTGTCATGGTGCCGTGGCCTTGGCCATCCTGCGGGGGACGGCCAGGCTGGGCGAAGTTGGCACCTTCCTCGAGAACACCCTGAAGATCGGGGTGCTTCAAATCAACGCCGGTGTCCACGACGGCGACTTTGACGGTCTTGAGATTGCCGGCCTCGGCCCAGATCTGGGGGATGCCCATGGTATCGAGGTACCACTGATCCTTGCGATTGGGGTCCGAGTCGGCATTGGCACGGAAACCGGGAAGGGCAACGGCTTCCTGCTGGACGGGGATGTCGACCTCGGGCATGAGTTCGGACTCGACGAAGCTCACCCCCGGCAGCGAAGCCAGACGCTGACGGGCCCGGGCCAGGTCACCCTGAACCTCGAAGACTTCCATCGCGAGGCGCGGCATCTTCTTAACGGAAGCGACGCCGGCGCCCTGCACGAGGGCGGCAGAACGGGCCGCGGTCGAACCATCCTTGAAGCCGACGATGAGGCGACGGGCAAAGACGGCGCGCGCGCCCATCAGGCTGGTGTCCTGCTTCATGCCGGTGACGGCAGGGGTCTGGACCCCACAACCGACGAGCGTGACAGCCAGGAGGCCAAGAGCGCGGGACTTCAGATTCAAGGGGTTTCTCCTCAGCCTAGGGACACAAGAGGTAAAGGCTGAGTGAACTATAGACCAAAGTACGACCTGACTTGCCTGTTTGCCAGGTGTTATTTGCGAATCTACTGCCGGACCCGTGCCATCAGGCGTGGATGTGCTTGCCCGTGACGGCCAGAGCCGCTTCCTTCAGAACCTCGGCAAGGGTCGGGTGGGCATGGGAAGCCATCGCCAGATCCTCGCTGCTGGCCCCGAACGCCATGGCCACGGCGGCTTCCGCAATCAGGTCACCTGCCCGCGGGCCGATGACGTGGACGCCAAGCACCCTGTCCGTCTCGGCATGGGCCAGAATGATGGCCTTGCCCTCAAGATGCCCGAGCGCGCGGGCACGACCGTTGCCCCTGAAGGCGAAGCTGCCCTTGCGATAGGGCACGCCATCCCGTTCCAGCTCCTCGGACGTCCTGCCGACCGAAGCAATCTCGGGCTCGGTGTAGACCACGCCGGGGATGCTGTTGTAGTCGACGTGACCATGGCCGCGCACGATGATGTCGACGCACGCCACGCCCTCTTCCTCGGCTTTGTGGGCCAGCATCGGGCCACGCACCAGGTCACCGATTGCAAAGACACCGGGGGCCGAGGTCCGGAAGTGGTCATCGATGGGCACCACGCCGCGAGGCCCAGTCTCGATCCCGACGGACTCGAGACCCAGGCCCTCGGTATTGGGCATGCGGCCCGTGGCCAACAACACCCGGTCTCCGACAACCGGGTCCTCGCCCTCGAGTTTCACAGAGACCCTGCCATCTGGCAGGAGCTCGGTGCCCATCACCTTGACGCCGAGCCGAAAGGCCAGTCCCTGACGACTGAAGATGCGCTCGGCTTCGCGCGCCAGTTCGGGCTCCATGCCAACCAACAGTCGGGGCAGATACTCGAGAACGGTCACGCGCGCCCCGAGGCGCGCCCAGACCGAGCCCAACTCGAGCCCGATGACTCCGCCGCCGATGACCACGAGATGCTCCGGAACCTTGTCATAGGCCAATGCCTCGGTGCTCGTGCCGACGTGGATACCGTCCACCGCGACACCCTTGAGCGAAGCCACCCGGGAGCCGGTCGCAAGGATGACGTGGGTGGCCTTGACGGTGATTTCGACACCTGCGGCATCCCTGACGACGACGACACCTGCCCCTTGCAGGCGACCGTGGCCCAGCAAGCGGGTCACGCCGTTCTTGCGAAAGAGGCCGTCAATCCCCTGCGTCAGGGTCTGGACCACGTCGTCCTTGCGAGCCATCATCGCGCCCAGATCCAGGCCGACACCCTCGACACGGACGCCGTGGACGGCCAAGCCTGCCTTGGCCTCGTGATACCGCTCGCTCGACTCGAGCAAGGCCTTGCTCGGGATGCATCCGACCCTCAGGCACGTGCCGCCGAGACGGGGCTCCACTTCGACGCAGGCTGTCTTGAGACCGGCCTGAGCCCCGCGGATGGCCGCGACATAGCCACCTGGCCCGCCGCCGATGACCACCAGGTCAAACTGTTGGACATCCACGGCTAGACCTCCAGCAGCATGCGCGCGGGAGACTCGAGGCAGTCCTTGATGCGGCGCAAGAAGGTCACGGCCTCGCGACCGTCGACGAGGCGGTGGTCATAGGTCAGAGCCAGATACATCATCGGACGCAGGACGACCTGGCCGTCCACGCCCACAGGCCGCTCCTGAATGGCATGCATGCCGAGGACGGCACTCTGGGGAGGATTGACGATGGGCGTCGAAAGCATCGATCCGTAGATGCCCCCGTTGCTGATCGTGAAGGTACCGCCCTGCATCTCGTCCGGCTTCAGCTTGCCGGCCTGTGCGCGCGTCCCGAAGTCCGCGATGGCCTTCTCGATGTCGGCGAAGCCCAAGCGATCCGCATCGCGCAACACGGGCACCACGAGGCCCTTGCCGCTGCCTACGGCAACACCGATGTCGAAGTAATGCTTGTAGACGATGTCCGTGCCTCGGATCTCCGCGTTGATCGCGGGAAAGGCCCGCAGGGCATCGACCGAGGCCCGCACGAAGAACGACATGAAGCCCAGCTTGACACCATGCCGTTCCTTGAACCCCTCGCCGTGCTGCTTGCGCAGCTGCATCACGGCCGACATGTCGACCTCGTTGAAGGTCGTCAGCAGGGCCGCATCCTGCTTGGCCTGGACCAGACGCTCGGCGATGCGCCTGCGCAAGGACGTCATCGGCACGACCTCCTCGGCACGGGCAGCAGCGCGGGGTGCCGCCACGGCCCTAAGCGCATCCTCCTTGAGCAAGCGGCCCCCGGGGCCCGTGGGTGCCGCATCGGCAACGGAGCGTCCCGCCTCTGCCAACACGCGGGCGGCAGCGGGCATCACCACGGGAAGGGCAGGCACGGGAAGCGCCGCGACAGCAGCAGGCGCAGGTGCCGCAGGCGCAGGTGCCGCAGGCTCTCCGACCGGCGCCGCGGACTCCTCGACGCGTGCAATGATCTCACCGACCTTGGCGGCGGCACCCTCGGCCTTCAGGACTTCGAGCAGCACGCCGTCCGCGGGTGCAGGAACTTCGAGTGTCGCCTTGTCGGACTCGACGAGCACGACCGTCTCGTCACGGCGCACCCGCTCGCCCTGCTTGCGGGCCCACGGGCCAAGCGTCACTTCTGTGATGGACTCGCCGACGCTGGGCACGACGATGTCGCGAACGGTCATGGTCTTCCTCTCGGGTTACGAATGCGGGACGGGCCCGCGTGCATCAACGGACGGGAGCCACGGGCAAGGGGGCCAGCGCCTCATCGAGGATGGCCCGATGCTCCTTCTTGTGCTGGGACGGACTACCGGCCGCCGGACTGGCCGACGCGGGACGGGCCACGGGACGCCACGGGCGCCCGGCGATGACGTCCCCGTAGGTCAGGCGCAGCCAGGGCCAGGCACCCATGTTGACCGGCTCCTCCTGAACCCAGAACACCTCGGCCTGACGCGGCGCGTCGGCAAGCAGAGCCTCGATCTCCGCCAAGGGAAACGGATGCAGTTGCTCCACGCGGACGATGGCGACATCGCCCATCTCCCTCACTTCGCGCTCATCCATGCAGTCGAAGGCGACCTTGCCGGTACAAAGCAGGATGCGACGTGCCTTCGCCGTCACGACCACCTCATCCTTCAGGACCCGGCGGAAGGTGCCACTGGCGAAGTCGGCGTGGCTGCCGGTGGTCCGGCGATGCCTGAGCAGGCTCTTGGGCGTGAATACGACGAGAGGCTTGCGCCAGGGACGCAACACCTGGCGACGCAGCAGATGGAAAAGCTGGGCAGCAGTCGTCGGGTACGCCACCTGGAGATTGTCTTGGGCACACAACTGCATGAAACGCTCGATACGGGCGCTCGAATGCTCCGGCCCCATGCCCTCGTAGCCATGAGGCAAAAGCATCACCAGGCCGTTGAGCAGACCCCACTTGGCTTCGCCGCTGGTAATGAACTGGTCGATGTGCACCTGAGCACAGTTGGCAAAGTCACCAAACTGAGCTTCCCAAGCCACGAGGCCACGCGGGGTCTCGAGGGAGTACCCGTACTCGAACCCCACGACGCCCATCTCGGAGAGCGGGCTGTTATGAATGGCGACGGGCTGCTGGTCGGCAGCGACGTGCTGCAGGCTGTTGTGGCGTCGGCCGTCCGTCACGTCCGTAAGGACCGCGTGGCGATGACTGAAGGTTCCCCGTCCACAATCCTGACCCGTCAAGCGCACGGGATGACCTGCAACGGCAAGACTGGCAAAGGCCATCGCCTCGCCGGCCGCCCAGTCGAGGGGCTCCTCCCCCGTAACCATGCGGCGACGCTGATCCAGAATGCGCTCGACCTTGGCGTGGGGCCGGAAGCCCTCGGGTACCGTGGCCCACGCGCGAAGAAGCCCCTCCAGTACCTCCGTGGAGACACCCGTCTCGGGGTCGGGGGCTGCGGATTCAGGTCCGCCCGCGATGCCCACCCAGGCACCTTCGGCAACGTGTTCCGACGGCTTGCCCTCAGGAGAGCGCGCAAGCTTCAGTTGGTCCTCGAGGGCGGCACGCGCACCTGCGGCCAAGGCATCGACGCCGGCCCGGTCCAGCACGCCCGCTGCGACCAAGGCCTCACCATAGGCGACGTGCAAGGGTGCACGCGCATCGATGGCGGCATACATCAGCGGCTGGGTGAATCGCGGTTCGTCACCCTCGTTGTGGCCCCGGCGGCGATAGCCGACCAAGTCGACGACGACATCTCCCCCGAAGCGGGCTCGGTAGTCGACGGCAAGGGAAAGCACCTGCATCACGGCAGCCAGGTCTTCGGCAGAGACGTGGAAGATGGGCGCATCGAGCATCCGTGCGACGTCCGTCGCGTACTCGCCCGAACGCGCCTCGCTCCACGAAGTGGTGAAACCGACCTGGTTGTTGGCCACAAGATGCAGCGAACCACCCGATTCATAGGCAGGCAGTCGCGAGAGATTGAGGGTCTCCTGGGCGATACCCTCGCCGATGAAGGCAGCATCCCCGTGAATGATGACCGCCATGGCATCCGTACCCAGATGGTCCCGCAGTGCACGCGCGCGCCCCACGGCCACAGGTCCCACGAACTCGAGGTGGCTGGGGTTGAAACACAGGGAAACCTCGACCGAACCTGCATGCGCAACATCCCATGTGCGGTGCCAGCCCAGGTGGTACTTGACATCCGCATGACCCGGATAGTCGCCATCCATATCCTCGAACTCGCGGAAGATTCGCGCAGCGGGCTTGCCGGCGATGTGCGTCAGGACATTCAGGCGCCCCCGATGGGCCATGCCGATGATGAGGTGCCGGGTGCCGGCAGCCGCGACCTGTCGGATCAGGTGCTCCAGAGCAGGGACGAGGGTCTCGGAACCCTCGAGCGAGAAACTCTTGGCGCCAAGAAACTTCTTCTGAATGAAGTCCTCGAACACGGCCGCACGCGTCAGCGCATCCAGCACGGAGCACTGTGCCGTGGCTTCAAGCGCGACCTCGAGGCGCCCCGTCTCGACCTCGCGGACCAGCCACTCACGGGGTTCGACGGCGTCGATATGCCCCACCTGAACGGCAACGCGCCCCGCCCAGGTTCGCCTGAGCCACGCCAGGAATGCCGCGCCTGCAGGAAGTCCGGCAGGCAGGCCGATACCGTCGGGCACGCCCGAGGCCAGCGCATCGGCCGAAAGACCGTGCCAGGAGGGATCCAACTCCGGCACCGCCCCCCTTGGCGTGCCCAACGGATCGAGGACGACCGCACGGTGGCCGTGGCGTCTGTAGGCGTCCACGAGACGAACGAGCCCTGGCCGGGAGCCCTCGCCAGCACCTTCCGAGGCACCGCCGAAAAGCGGTGCAGGAACAGACGCGGGACCGATGCGAGTCGGCCGCTCCGCATGAGCGGCAGCAAAGGCCGCACGCCACTCTTCGGCTATCGACCCGGGGTCGGACAGCCAATCAGCATAGAGACCCTCGACATAGGCCAGGCTCTGGGGATCGGGAAGCGGGTTGGACATGGACACGGTCATCCGCACCTTCGGGGAGGATGTGACGCCCTATTGTAGCCTGCCCGGTTCAGGCGGGCCATCCCGCGTCGTGCGACAGGTGCATCAATCCCCTGTCACCATGGCCGGACCGGGCAAAGGAGCAGGCACCGGTGCGTCGGAAATACTTGCTTGGCGCCGTCCCCGGCCAATCAACCTGCCCGTCCCTCCCTTCAGATCGTCGAGCAGGGTGTAGAACACGGGCACGACCAGCAAGGTCAGGAAGGTCGACGTCACGAGGCCGCCGATGACCACGACGGCCATGGGCGAGCGAAACTCGGAACCTGCGCCGAGGCCGAGGGCCATGGGCATCATGCCGAGCACCATGGCTGCCGTCGTCATCAGGATGGGCCGCAAGCGGACCTTGGCGGCCTCGATGACCGCATCGGTACGGGTCGCGCCGCGGTCCCGCATCGTCAGCGTGAAATCGATGATCAAGATGGCGTTCTTGGTCACGATGCCCATCAGCATGATGATACCGATGAGCGCCATCATGCCCAGGTCCTTGCCGAACACCAGCAAGCCGAGGAAGGCTCCGATGATGGACAAGGGCAGCGACATCATGATGGTCAAGGGATGCAGGAACGACCCGAACTGCAGGGCAAGTATGAAGTAAATCAGGATGATGCCCATCAGCATCGCCTGACTGAAGCCCGAAAACGAGTCCTGCTGCTGCTTGGCCTGACCATCCATGTCCGCGACGACGGTCGGAGGCAAATCCAGCTTGGGCAGCAACTCGTTCTTGACGAGTTCGGTCGCCGTGCCGACGGTCTTTCCGGGGACAAGATTGGCCGTGACGTGGACGAGACGCTGCCTGTTCTTGTGCTCGATCTGGGAGAAGCCACCGCCGAACGTCACCTCGGCCAGGGTCGAGAGCGGGACAGCGCCACGCGAGGTCGCCACCGAAAGATTGCGGATGCCGTCCAGATCCTTGCGGTAACGATCGGACAACCGGACCCAAACGTCCACCTCGTTGGGACCGTACGTGATCGTGCTGGGCGTCTCGCCGCTGGTGGCCAGCCTGAGCGTCAAGGCAAGCTGTGATGCCGTCACACCGTACTGGGCCATCCGCTCGCGGTCCGGAACCAGACGAATCTCGGGCTTCTCATCCCCCAGGGAAGACTCGAGGTCCGCAAACATGGCCTGATCGGCCATCAGGGCAACCAGCTTGGCCGAATATTGGCGCAACTCCTCCAGGTTGTCGCCCTGGAGCTGGACATCGACGGGCTTGTTGTTGCCCGGCACCAGGCTGAATTCATCGGCGAGGACCTTGTAGCCGGCGGTTTCCGCGAACTCCTCGCGTACCTGCTTCGCCAGTTGGGCATCGGAGATCGTGCGCTCCTCCTTGGGCACCATCAGCACGGAAAGCCGGGCATCGTCCACCGTGCCGTAGTTGCCAATGGTCGTCAGGACGTGGGCCACCTCGCGGTGTTTCTTGACGCGTCCCGCAACCTCATTGGCGATGCGCGTGGTCTCGGAGAGGGGCGACCCCTTCGGCAGCTGCACGCGGAGCAGGAACTCGCCGCGGTCCGCATTCGTCAAAAAGGTCTTCTGGATGAACTTTGTCAGGCCGAGACCGGCGAAGAAGGTCACGGCTGCAAGCGCCACGACCAGGCCCCGATGCGCAAGGCCCCACCGAAGCATCCGGCCATAAACCTGTTCCATGCGACTGTCGCCACCCTCGTGACTGGTGTCCTTGGGCGCCACCTTGAGCAGGTAGGCCGACATCATGGGCGTGAGCGTCCGTGCGATGAGCAACGAGAACGCGACCGCAAAGGTCACGGTCAAGCCGAAGCTCTGGAAGAACCGGCCGATGAAGCCGGACATGAAGGACATGGGCAAGAAGACACCGATGATGGTCAAGGTCGTCGCCGTGACGGCCAGCTGGATCTCGCCCGTTGCGTTGATGGCGGCCCGGAGGGGTTCCTCGCCCATCTCCATGTGCCTGTAGATGTTCTCGAGGTCGACGACGGCGTCATCGACGAGGATGCCGACGACCAGAGAAAGCGCCAAGGTCGTGAGGTTGTTGAAGGTGAACCCCATCAGGTACATCGGGATGAATGCGGCGACAATCGACAAGGGAATCGCGAGGCCACTGATCAGCATGGCCGGCACGTTCCGCAGGAAGACATACAGGACCAGTACCGCCAGCACCGCGCCGATGGCGAGATGCTCCCAGACGGCCGCATTGGACATCTTGACGAACTTCGTCGTGTCCTGGGCCTTGGTGATGGTGAGTCCCTTGGGCAAGGTGGCGCGAAGATCCGCCATCCGGGCGTCAAGCGACGACACCATCTCCACCGCATTGGCATTCGTCTGCTTCGTGACGGACAAAATCACGGCTTGCGCGCCGTCCACAGATGCATAAGTCGCGCGGTCCTTGCTCGTCTGGCGGACGGCCCCCAGATCCCGCAGGCGAACCTGCCCCCCGGCCGGCGTATTCATCACCATGCCCGAGAGCGCCTCGACGCTGCCGAACTTGCCCATCGTGCGGATGTTGTACTGACGAGGCGAGCCCTCGACGACACCACCGGGCAGATTGAAGTTCTCGGCCTGGATGGTCTGAAAGACCCCGGGCAGGGACAATCCGTAGGCCTGCAGCCGTTCCGGCTCCAACGCCACCTCGACGGCCGGCTCGACGTTGCCCGACAGCAGAATCTGGGCCACGCCGGGCGTTTGCTCGAGGCTGGGCTTGAGCGTGTCCTTGACCCACGTGGACAAGGCCATATCCGACATGCCGGGCGCCGAGACGGCGTAGCTCACGATCGGGGTCGAGCTGAACGAGAAGGTCGAAAAGCTGGGCGGTTTGGCATCCTTGGGCAGCTTGTACTGGACCGCGGAAATCTTGTCCCGGATATCCGACGCTGCTTCCTTGGAGGACGTGCCGAGCTTGAGCGTCACGATGACGGTGGACAGGCCGTCCTTCGACTGGGAGGAGAGCGTGTCGAGGCCATTGATGCCGCCGACGGCGTCCTCGATGGGCTTGGTCACGAGCGTCTCGACCTCGGTGGGCGCGGCACCGGGGTAAACCGTGTTGACCACGACGACCGGGAACTCGATGTTGGGGAACAACTCGAGCGGCATCTTCATGAACGACGCCACGCCGCCGATTACCAGCATCACCATCAGGATGATGGTCGTGACGGGGTTGCGGATGAAGAAGGTCGAGAAGTTGAAGCCTGACGAAGCCTCAGCCGCAGGCGTGCGGGCCGTATTCGATTCGGACACGACCTAGCCTCCAGCCTTAATCCTGAGCGCATCGCCGTCCTTGACGAACGACGCCCCATCCGCAACCACCCTGACTCCGCGGGCCACGCCGGATAGGACCTCCACCCGCGCCGCTTCCCGGAGCCCCGTCCGGACAGGCGTGCGAACCGCCTTGGCGCCCTCGGCGACGTAGACGACCTGTTCGGCGCCATCCGTCTGGACAGCGGCCGTCGGGACGACCAAACCCTCATGCGTCCCGGCCGCGAGGACGCCCACGACGTTCATCCCGACGCGAAGACGACCGGTCCGCTCGAGGGAGACCTTGGCCGAGATGAGCCTGGACTGGGGATCCACGACTTCCGCGATGTCGACGATACGTCCAAGGAACTGCTCCCCGGGCAAGGCCACGCAGGTCACCGTGACAGGAGCCCCCTCGCGAACCAACGCCAAATCGCGCTCCGAAAAGGACAGCCTCGCCTGGAAACCATCGGCGCGTGCCAGCACGAACAGCGGGGTGGAGGGTCCCGCCATGGAACCCACCTCGACCTGACGTTGCAGCACGATGCCCTCGATGGGGCTCGTGACGACGGCATTGGCCTGGGTCGTCTCGAGCAGACGAATCGAGGCCTTCGCCTGCCGGACCTGACTGTCGTTCAGGCGAACGCTCGCCTCTGCCGACCGCAACTGCTGGTCACTGGCCACGTCCTGTTCGCGCAGCTCACGAACGCGCCGCAGGTTGTCGCGCGCCAGCTCGAGGTTGGCCTCGGCCGCGGCCAGACCGCTACGTCCCTGCTGCAACTGCCAGGCCATCTCGGGCACGTCGAGGCGAGCGAGGACTTGGCCCTTGCGGACCCGGGCCCCCTCCTCGGCACCCAGGTCCAGCACCCTGCCCGACATCTTCGGGATGATGGTCACCTGAGACTTCGGTATGACGGTGCCGGACAACTCCAGTCGCCGGGACATCCGCGCCGCCTGGACGGGTTCGACCGTCACGGCGACCGGCTTGCGGGCGGGTCCTGCCTCGGCGGCTGGGGCTGCGCCCTTCTGGCAACCGGCAATCGCGGCACAGACGACGGTCAAGGAAGCAAGCGCCAAGAGTCTCACGGGCGACCTCCGGTCGACGACAAGCCTGCACCGGTTGCGACAAGGGCAACGGGGTCCAGACCCAGGGATTGGGCAAGCCGCAACTCGGCGGCGAAGGCGTCATACCGGGCTTGGACGTAGCCGGTCCGCGCCTGGGTCAGTGCAGTCTGCGCATCGATCACCTCGTAACCCGTACCAACTCCGGCCTTGAACCGGACCTCGGAAAGGCGCTGCGCCTCCGCCGCCACGGCAAGGCCTTCCTGAGCGATGCGGACCCGATCGCGCGCTTCCTGCCGCCCCAGCCAAGCTGCGGTGATGTCGGTGGAAAGTGCTCTGCGCAACTGCGTCAGCTGTAGGTCGGTCTGAACAAGGTCGAGTCGACCGGAAGCGACCTTGGACGCATTGCGACCCCAATCCACGACCGGAACCTGCAGGGAAGCCGAAACATTGAGGGACCGCCCCGTCGCTATACCCAACTGGGAGTAGCTGGCCGATCCGATGACCTTGGGGAAAACGCTGGTCTCCGCCAAAGTCACGTTGGCTTCGTCCATTCGGCGCTTGGCCTCGAGGGTCTGAATCTCGGAGCGTTGCTCGACGGCGGGCCCAATATCCCGGGCAGGCTCGAAGGCCACCTCGGGCACGACGGGCTCGGCCTCGAGCGCACGCTGGCCCAAGGGCTCGCCCACGGCCGTCCCCAGCGCCAGACGCGCCAACTCCAAGCCTCCAGAAGCACTGCGCAATTGGCCTTCGACGGATGCAAGGCGGCTCTGGGCCTGCAGGACCTCGAACTTCGTCCCCGTACCGGCCCTGAAGCGGCGGACGGCAGCCTCGACATGACTTTGGGCCTGACGCTGAGCCTGAGTGGCCACATCGAGCAACGACGACGCCCTGAGCACCTGGAGGAAGGCGCCGGCCGCGTCGTAACCCGCCTTGCGCAGCTGGGCGCGACGGTCTTCCTCGCCGATCGCAAGCGAGGCCTCCGCCAGGCGAAGCCCAGCTTGGGTCTGGAAGCCATCGAAGAGCACCTGACTGACATTGACGCCCGACGTCATCAGCATGAACGGGGCGTCGGATGCCCCGCCAAAGCCGCCGAAGCCCCCCATGCCGCCGAGGGCACCAAGGCCACCCATCCCACCCATCCCACCCATGCCGCCCATGCCAACGCTACCGCCGGCACCGCCAAACCCGCCGCCGAATCCGCCGCCGAATCCGCCCAGACCGATGGCGTTGCTGTCGATCTGCTTGAACATCAAGCCGGATGCATTGGCCGTCACCTGGGGATACAGCCCGGCGTAGGTCTGGGTGATGAACTCCTTGGCCTGGGCCACCTTGGCGTCCGCAACAGCCACCGACAAGGCGCGCGCACGCGCCGACGCCACGGCCTCGGCCAGGGTCAAGGGGGAGGCGTCCGTACCCGCTGCACGCGCCTCGGCGGCGCCGACCAGCAGCACCGCTCCGGCGAGCAGGCAAACCCGCGGCATCATCGCCCACCCCGGTCAGGCCGATAGGCCACCCCGAGCCGGTAGTCCTGAACCGCTTCGGAAAGCGCGGGCGAAGCGGCAAACCGGCGGACCGTGAAGAGCTCCAATTCGAGCGAGGGCTGCAAGGGGAGGGCGAGGGTCGCCTGAAGGCTGACGGGACGGAAGTCCGAGACACCGTATGGTGCGCTCGGCATCGAGACGGACTGAAGCGGCACGTAGCCGACACCGGCACGCAGCGTCGCACCGAAGAGCACGGTCCCGGCATCGAGCGCAAGACCCAGGCCCTGTCGGTTCTGGGCAAAGTCCAAGGCGGTCCCCGTCCACGGGGTGCCCGCGTTGCTGACCTGCGTATACAGCCCCGTCCAGACGAGGGACGGCGACCACTCGAATGCGGCATCACCGAACACGGGACCTGCCGACAGGCTCACCACCGTCTCCTCGACGGAGGGTTGGGGCTCAGGCTGCACGAGCAAGCCCCCAACATCAATCTTGGTCTTCACCCGGCTCGTCGACAGGCCCACCAGAAACTGGCCCAAGCGGACCTGACCACCCGCGTCGAGCAGATTGAGCGAGGTGCCGGTGACAGCCCGGGCCGGACGCACGCCCTCCCCGTCCCGCAGGACAGCCCACTGGCGCACGGCAAGCCCGACGCTCAGGCGCGTCGGAAAGGCCTGGACAGGCGCCTCGGCAGCCGGCAGGCCAACGTCCCGGGCCGGAGTCCCGAAGGCAGCCTCATAAACGGGAACGGCCTCGAGGACAATCCGACCGCCGGCCGAACCCTCCATCTCCCGGGTCACGAAGCCAGGCGCGGAAATGACCAGCATCCCGCCCCCTCCGGCGGGCTGATCCAAGGCGAACTTGCCCTGGGCGTCCGTCACCACCAAACCGACGCTTCCGCGCAGCGAGACCAAGGCCGAGGCCACCGGGCGCCCGGCGACATCCACGACCTGACCGACGACCTGGACCCGGCGTTCGGCCGACGGGGCAGCCAAAGCCACGGATGCCGACATCGGCACCATCAAGGCAGCGAGCAAGAAACCACCCACGAACCCATCCGAAGACCGCGCCATCACTGTTCCACCACGACATTAACCGAAGCGCCCACGAGATCGACGAGATCGCCATCGACGATGACGGCCCACATCAACCGTTCGGCGCGTGTCGGCGCCTGCACGGGCGAGAGGGGCGTAAAGTCGAGCTTGGTGTCGGACAGGCGCGTCAGAGGCGTCGCCACGCCGCCCACCAGCAACTTCAGGCTGCGCGCACGCGTCCAGCGCTCGGGCAGGGCCCCCGTTCCCTCAGCCTGAAGAAGGCCCCGAGCCGTCGTCCCGGCTGCGGTCACGGTGTAGGTGACGGTCACCGAGACGGGCACGGCTCCATCCTTGAGCGCTGCCGACAAGGGCAGCGGGCTGTCGCAACCGGACAGCAACGCTGCCGCAAACAGGGATTCGCGAATCCGTAACAAGGCAGAACCTCGACAAGAACCAGAGCGCGACCCCCGATGTCGAGGGTCTGTATAGATTTACAGTAGGGTAGAGATTTTGCAGCAAGATTGCAACCGCAACGACCCAACCCGCTCAATCTTCAGTTGGCGAGGAAGCCCGTGGCGCGAAGCGTCTCCGTCCGCTGCCGATCCACCCGGAGATGACTGAGGAAGGTCCTGGCACGCTCCGTCGCAGGCTGTCTGAAGAAGACGGCGGGCGGTGCATCCTCGATGACCCTGCCGCCGTCCATGAACACGATTCGATCGGCGACCCGCTCCGCGAAATGCATCTCGTGGGTCACGACCACCATGGTCATGCCTTGGGCTGCAATCGCATTCATAACCTCAAGCACCTCATGGACCATTTCGGGGTCGAGGGCACTGGTCGGCTCATCGAAAAGCAGTGCCCGAGGCTCCAGAGCCAAGGCACGCGCGATGGCCACGCGCTGTTGCTGTCCACCCGACAACTGCGGCGGCCAGGCAGCGGCCTTGTGGCCCATGCCCACACGACCGAGCAACACGCGGGCGCGCTGCTCGGCTTCGGCCCGACCGACCCCGCGAACCTGGGTCTGGGGCAGCGTCACGTTCTCGAGCACGCTCAGGTGGGGAAACAGGTGGAAGCCCTGGAAGACCATGCCGACCTCGGCACGAAGGGCGGCCAGCTCACGGGCCGAAGTGTCCAGAGGCCTGTCAAACAGGGTAATGGTGCCGGAATCAACCTCCTCCAGCCGGTTCATGCACCGCAGCAGCGTACTCTTGCCCGACCCGGAAGGACCCAGCAAGACCACCTTTTCGCCGCTCCGGATCTCGAGATCGACTCCCTGCAACACCTTGAGGGAGCCGAAGGACTTGTGCAGGTCGCGGCAGGCAATGGCAACGGGTACGGTCACGCGTCAGATCCTCTGCAGCCTCGCCTCGGTCCAGCGGGCAAGCAGGGCTGCCGGATAGCTGATGACGAGATAGAGGGCCGCCGTCAGCAAGCCCAGGCGGATGTAGTCGTAGGTCGCGGAAGCCAGCATGCCGTAACTCTTGGTCAACTCGACAAGCGTGATGACCGAGACCAGGGAGCTGTCCTTGAAGAGGGCGATGAAGTCGTTGGTGACCGGGGGAATCGTGACCTTGAGAGACTGCGGCAGGATGACGTGCCGGATCGCCTGCAGACGGGACATCCCCAACGCGGCGCATGCCTCATGCTGGCCCTTGGGCACGGCCTGCAGGCCGGCCCGGTAATTCTCCGCCTCGTTTGCGGCATAGTTCAGACCCAGCCCGAGTACGCCGGCCACGAAGGCATCAAGTTCCACGCCCAGTTTCGGCAGGGCGTAATACAGCATGTAAAGTTGAATCAGCAGCGGCGTACCCCGCACAATCTCGACATAGCCCGTCGCCAGCCATCGCACGGGCGCAGGGCCGAAAACCCGACCAAGCGCCAGCAGCATGCCGACGCCCATGGCCAGCACCATCGCTCCCAGCGAGATGCGACAGGTCATCCAGGCGCCTTGCAGCAGGACAGGCAGATACTCGGCCAAGCCCGGGCCGTCCTGACGGATGATCGGCTGCACGTCCCTGTAGGACTTCAGCTTGTCCTGCAGGGGATGCCACAGGCGCCAGCGACGCAGGATGCGCTCGAGGCTGCCATCCTCGATCATCGTGCCGATCGCCCGGTCCAACTCCCGCTTCAGGGCCTCGTCCCCCTTGCGGAGGGCGATGCCGTAGAACCCCACGCCGCGCGGGGGCTCGATGAACCTGACGCGAGGATTGCGCGCAGCGTAGAAGTCGGCCACCGGCTGGTCGATGTAGACGGCATCGAGGCGCCCGATGGAAAGATCCTCGTAGACGGCGAACATGTCGGTGTAGTGCTTGATGTCGACCTTGCCGAGTCGCTCCAACTCGCGATGGGCAGCCGTGCTCGTGACGGTGCCGACCTTGAGTCCCCGCAAGTCTTCGAAGACCTGGACCCGCTCCTCGCCCCGCCGTACCGCGATGCGCTGCTGGTAGACGCAGTAGGGTCGTGTGAACAACGCGCCGCGCTGGTGGTCTTCCGTAATCTCGATGCCTGCCATCGCGACATCGATGGTGTTGCGGCTGAGCGAGGGAATCAGGCTGTCCCAGTTGACCTGAACGGGCAGAAAGGTCCGACCGAGGCGCTTGCCCAGTTCATCGGCGATATCGCGCTCGAACCCGATGATGCGTGCCGGGTTGGCCGGATCCGCGTACCCGTAGGGTGCCCCACCCTCGAGATCCAGGCCCCATCGCAGTTGCTCGGCCGCGCGAACGGGGGCGCTGCCGGCCGTGGCGAGCCAGAGCACGCCCAGCAGCAGCAAATCCAGCCAACGCAGACGCACGAGAACCCTCCCGTCAGGTGACGCGTCATCGTACCAAGCCATGCGTCCATTGCAAGGGGCGCGTCGGCGCGGCAGCATTGCCGCGACCGGCATCAATCCGAGGGAGGTCCCCATGCGAGGCGGGCGCGTGGCCATGGCGCTGTCGCTGCTCGGTTGCGGGGCAGCAGGTCTGACGCCTGCCGGATCGGCTTTGCCGGAGGGGGCGGCAGTTGCAACGAGCGTGGTCCTCGGACCGCAGGGGGCCCAAGTCGGTCTGGCCGTGCCCGCGAGGTTCTCCGAAGGCATATCGACCCATGAGGTCACGGGACTGCCACCGGGTCTCGAGGCGGGCACCTTGGCCGTCGAGGGGATTCCGGACCTCGCGCTGGTCCGGGTACGCCTCCACGCTACGGACAAGGCAAGCCTGGTTGCCGAAGCGCACGGCAGTCAGGTGCCCGTCGAGAGCCAGCCCGGCGCAAGTCCCGTCCCGTCCATGTGGGCGGCCACCCGGAGCGTCCGCTCTTCAAGATGGACGACCGCTGGTATGCGGAGCTGCCCGGTCGACTCGTCTTGCCCGCGCTGCCGGCGGCGGCCGAGGGGACGACGGTCATCCTCGCCAGGAAGCCGGTTGCGGAGCCTTGGCAGGGTACGGCGGTATTGCGCTTCCTCGACACGCGAAGCCACTGGAGACCGGGCCTTCGCATCACCTTGGACCGAAACGCCCGAGACGCCATCGTGGAGGCATGAGCCGTCGTCCGTTGGGCTGCAGGAGGCCGTGGCAGGGAAGTCGACATGAGCCTCATCGTCCAGCCGAACCGTCCGATGCCCATCTGGAAAGGTCTGCGCAGCCTCACAGCCGAAGCCTCGGACGCGACGATGCAGCCGGAAGGCAGCATCTGGCGCTGGCCATGCCCCGCCAAGCTCGACACGTCGCTACCCGGGGTCCTGCGTCTGCTGCTTGGCCAGCGTACGAACGTCCCATCGACCCTCGAGCAGCGGTTCCGCTTCCCGGTGCCATGGGAGCCCTGACAAGACGAGAGACCACGTCGGGCACAACTCGAGCTGACCGTGGGGCCTGCCGGGGGGACAGGCCCCAACTGCCCACCAGCTACGTGGCAAACAAGCCAGCAGGATGAAAGGGGGCAGCCTGTGCCGCTGGCACGCGGCGAAGCGGGAACCACGCCGGCGGACAGGCCGCTGGTGCTCTGGTTGGGCGAATCCCCGGACACGACGGCCACCATGGTGCAAATCTCTTGCCAAGACAATGCGCTTGGCCAGAGGGAAACAGGCGGCGCCATCACGATTGCCCATTCCGGCCGGACGCAGGCATTGGTCCGCCTGGTGATGGCGTCGGACACCCCGTGGCGCTGAACCGCGGGTTCCCCCGTTCCGGACCGGACCACTCCGACGGAGGCCACCTTCCGACGCACTCGTCCAGTCAGTCCCGCCGCCGCACCGGCACCTTGACAACCACGACCCCGGCCCGGGCAAACGTAAGGCGCATCTTGAGCGTTTGGCCAGCGGCAAAGGTCCGACCAAGGCCGATGAGCATCAGGTGGACGCCCTCGGGCTTCAGGTCCACGGCCCCCCGTGCAGGCACGGCCAAGCGAGCCAACGGCTGCATCAGCCCCCCCCCGGAAGGGCCACGTGTCAAGACATGCAGACGCACCTCCCTTACGCCGTCGAGGGCAGCCGCCTGGAGGGCATCGGACTGGCCCCTGCCCTCCAGCCGACCATAGACTCCGAGGACATCGGTCCCCGGTGGTGCCTCGGCAATCCAGAGCGAAACGGCAGGAACCATCTCAACGGTCGCGCGCAACCCGCCGGCCCGGGCGCTGGCCGCCACAGGCCCGCAAGTCACGGCCGCGCAGGCGACGACGAACCAAGAAGCTATTCGGTAGGACACGCACTCATGCTACCCCCGAAGTGCCTTGGCGACCTCCCCCGGCACGAAGGGTGGTGACAGCCGACCCCTGAGACGGCCGCGAGGATCGATCAGGAAGACGTCCAGAGCGTGCTCGATCTCTCCCCCCGCCGTCGCTGGCGCCGCAAAGGCAGCGCCAAAGGCCTTGCAAACCAGCGTGAGATCACGAGCATCGGGCACCTGGACGCCGATGAAACGCGGATGAAAATACCGGACGTAAGCACCCAGGCGAGCCGGTGTGTCCCGCTCCGGATCAACCGAAATCATCACCACCTGCACGCGCGCCTCCTGTGGCCCAAGGGCACGAATCTCCTTCGCGAGGCCGGACAACGCCGTGGGACAGGCCGAAGGGCAGCCACGGTAGCCGAAGTAGACGAGGCCCCAGCGGCCATCCAGGTCCGACCAAGCAAAGGACTTGCCCGTGGATGTCGCCATCGGCACGTCGGGCAGACCGGACTGCCAGGCGGACCACCACGCCCCGGCGAGACCGACCCCGAGCGAGACCAACAAGGTCAGGGCCAGGGACCGGGGGATTTGCCCTGGGCGTGGGGTACCGCGCATGGTTCGCCTACTTGACCTGGGTCCGGTCGATCACGGAGATGGTGTTGTCCGTGATGTTCGAGACAAAGGCCCGCGTGGCCGTGAAAGCGGCCTTGTGGTGACCGACGCCCACTTGAATGACGTGCAGGACCTTGTACGAGACGGCATCCATGACCGTCACGGAGTCGTCACCATCCCCCATGACCCAGATCTGGTCGGCTGCCGCGGCATCTGGGGAAGGCACCCGGTAGATGTGGACCGGAGCAGTCGGCTTGTCGTCCAGTTTGCGGCCGACAAGGACGTGCGTCAGGATCTTGCCGGTCGCCAAGTCGACTACAGCCACGCGATCAGCACCCTTGCAGGTGATGAAGGCCTTGGCCTTGTCCGCCGTCAGGACCGAATCCGTGGGCGTCGACAGCGTCGTGGGCTTGGCCACCACCGTCTTGGTCGACGGGTCGTAGACCACGAGGGTGTTGCTGGTCTTGTTGCCGTAGACAAGCCTGTCCTTGCCCTCGACGAGGCCCATCTCGATCGGTCCGGGTTCGTTGCCTTCCTTCAGGATCCATTTCTCGCCCACCGGTTCGCCATCGGCCGGGTCGAGGGCAGACACCACGACCGCATGATCCGGTCCGCTCGGCGCCGCTACGAAGGCCTTGCCGACGGCAATGAAGCCACCTGCGCTACCCGTGGCCACAGGGGCCAGATCGAAGCTGCGCGTGCTGGGTATGGCGGCGAAGTCCGCAACCCCGGCAACAAGCGGCCAACGCACCCTGAAGAGGCTATTGGGTACCGAGGCCTGCTGCAGCATGGCCGTGCGCGTGTCCCAAAAGCCCAGCCGGGATCCGGGCTTGCCCTCCATCGCGACGAAGGCGACCTGGCCGCGCGTCGTCGGGGAGATGATGCGCAAGCCATTGGCAAGGCCGTCCAGAGCGATGACCACGCGCTGGGCCGGATCCGCCTTGGTGGCGCTCGGACGGGCCGAGACCGTGGCCGCAGACGACCCCGGGAAGAGCCTCGTGAAGTCGAGCGTCTCAAGCACGGCGAGGCTGCCGGCGTCGGCTGCCGTCACGTCGAACTGCGCGTTGATGACCTCCATTTTGCCTGCCGACGGATCGGCATTGAAGACGAGATCGCCGGCCACATCGATGCCGTGGGGCCCCTTGGCCGTGGGAATGGTGGCCACGGGCTTCAGGGCCGGGACACCCGAAGTCGTGGGCGAGTTCGCGGTGGCACCGCCGGATGCCGTGCCGGTCGTCGGCGTGCTGCAAGCGGCAAGCAGGGCTGCCGAAGCGAGAAACAGGGAACGACGGGATGACTGCTGGATTGCCGTCATGATGAATAACCTCCTTTGAGGGCCGGCCTCCGATTCGGGGGCCAGCCACGGGACAACGCGCTGATTTCAGGCGTCAGGGAGGCGGGGAGGAGGCACCGGGGGGCCCGTTGCAAGCGCGGGCAGAAAGCCGCATGCCCTCGCTGGGACCCTTTGGCGTTCGGCAATCAGGGGGTTGTCAGCCCGGAGGGCCGGGGACAGCGTAGCGTCTTCCATGGCAGAAACTTCGATCGTCAGGAAGGCTTGGGCTGCCTCCGAGACGTCCATGAGGTACGTATCCGGATGGGCGGACCATGAGCACGGATGAGCCAAGCTCTGGTGCAGGCAGACCCTCGGACAGACGGAGTCGGCGTTGCGCACGCCCAGCAGGGCCACGACCACGATGGCCATGGCGACGAGGCGCGCCAGCCGCATCACGCCGTTGGCACCTCCAGCAGACCGATCCGGGTTACGAGACAGGCCGCACCGACGTAGCCGTCCTCCGGCACGTCCTGAAAGCCGGCCTCGGCAAGGCGCCCGGCGATGCGACGATGTCCCTCCTCCAGAGCATACCAAGGCACGAAGGCAAACGCGTGGTGAATCGAGTGGAAGTTCAGATAGTTGAAGTAACGGGCCACCAAGGGATGGGTCGCCACGTTCCGGCATCCGGCCCACTGGGTGTCGAAGAACGTAGGTCCGGATCCCCACAAACCGTCATGCTCGATTTGGCCCCGAAACTGCATGATGGCGCCAACGAACCGTTCCAGCACCAGCCAGACAAGGCCCCAAGCCAGTGCCATCTCGCCCCCTCGCCCCCCGAGGACGTGCTCGCCGGTCCACCACGCCCCTCCATACAACATGCCTTGGGTGAACACGAGACCGACCAGATCAAGAACCAGGGCCCTTCGCATCCGCGGGTCCTCGTCGCGCAGTTTGTAGCCGTGCCGCGCCATCTCGACGATGAGCCCGACGCCCCCGTCGAAGAAGACCCTGATCCAGAAGCGATGCTTCATACGCCAGCGCCCCAGCCGCCCCGCAGCGGCCCGCTCGTGCGGGAGCGGCTCGATGCGCTCGGGATCGCGGATATCCGTACCGTTCCACTTATGGTGCAGCAGGTGCAAGCGGCCATAGGTCAGGTGAGGCCACAAGAGCGGCCACGAGAGCAAGGGCGGCAAGCCGTCGTCGAGCCAACGGATACCCGTGAGCGTCCGGTGAATGGCGTCGTGGGTGAGAATCATTGCCGAAGCGACCCAGAAGGCGAGCACGACAAGCCCACCCCCGAAGACCCACGGCTCACGCAAGACCGCGCCACGGGCGACGACTGCAGCCAACCCCAGCATCACGAGGCCCCGAACGGCGACCTGCAGCAAGCCTGGCCCGTGCCGGACGACCGCAAGGTCCCGCACCAAGGAGGCAAGTTCGGCGACGGGCACGGCCCGGGAATAGACCGGCACTTCACGTGGCGCGCCAACTTGCATGGCTGCATCATGCCCGAAAGGGACGAAGGCTTTCAACCCGTCAGGACAAGGACAAGGACCTACCAACCGTGGATGAGCAAGCCCTGACGAGGGATTTCTCGCGCCGACTGGGCGTGCCGGTGCTGCTGCGCTGGTGCTCGGAGGCTGCTCTCGGGCCGGCATGGACCGGGAGCCCCGACGCCCATCGGGTGCGCATCAATGCTTGGCGGCGGGGACGCGCGGCCTTGGCGGAAGTGGTCGCGGCACTCGGTCGAACGGATGATTGTGGTCGTCCGGGACCACCCGACTGCGGCCTGTCCCTCGCGCACTCGGGATCGTGGGCGGTGGCGGCCGGACGACGCGATGCGCATCCTGTCGGAGTCGACCTCGAGCAACCGGACCGGGTGGTATCCGAGGCGGTGCTGCGGCGGATGGGCATGCTCGCGGGGGAAACCCGGACGCTCGGGGCCACGGACCACCTGGTCCTGTGGACCGCGCTCGAAGCCGTCCACAAGGCCCGCGGAACCACCGGCGGCCTCGTTCCGGGCCAGATCCGCATCGAGGCCATTCATCGACGTGCCGGACGGGCGTGGGTCGCCGGCCAAGCCTTCGCGTGGTGCGCGCGCAAGACCAGCCGGGGCATGGTCACTCTGGCGGTGCCTCTGGCATTCGGGGCGGCACCTTCCGCCACATGACGACGTGGGGAAGGCCCACCAGCAAGAACTCTTCCCCGATCTGCGTCCAGCCGTCCCGCAGGTAGAATGCCCGCGCCACCACACGGGCATTGCACCAGACTCGGGTCACGTCGGCGGCGGTCAGAGCATCGTCCAAGGCCCGCAACAACGCGGCACCCACGCCCCGCGAGCGCCACGCCGCAGCCACGGCCATGCCGCGAAGCTGGCGGGTGGCACCCGGCACATCCCGATGGGCTTCGGCAACAACCGTGCAGCAGCCCACCAGCGTGTCGCTCGCCCACGCCGCCAGATGCAGTGTCAGGCCATCGGCATCCTGCGGATAGCGACTTTCCTCCTCGGGAAGACCGGCACGCAAGACGGCGTGCCTGAGCGGCCTCACCACCGATGCATCCACCACCCGGACCGACAGGCCACGAGGACCTTGGTGGTCGGTTTCAGGCATCCGCGATGTCCCCCAGCCAAATGAGACTCTATCTTTGTCGCATTTTAACAAGTTCTTGAACTAACGGCCTATGAACATTATGGCTGAGTTAACCCATTCTCCTGAGGTCCTCCCATGCACAGATTGCCCCGCCCGCTCGCGACGTTGCTGGCCTTGGCCGTCACGGCCTGTGGTACCGGCAATCAGGTCTCAGTCACGCAGATCCCGTCCGTCACCCTGCGCACCGAAGCCCAGCTGCCGCGCTTCGCACCGCCGCCGACCGCCGGGGAAGCCGTGCCCGGCCAAGTCATCGTGCGCTTCGGCCCTGGTGAGGCAGCCCCGCCGCAGTTGCCCGGCGCCATCCGGGTAAAGGCTGTCGCCGGCGTCGACAACGCCTGGGTCTACCGGATCACGGGGGGCAGCTACACGGCCTCGACGATGCAGGCCTGGGATGCCCTGAAGGCCATCGCCTACGCCGAGCCGGTCTACACGTATCACGCCATGAGTTATCCATCCGGCGAGGATACGTCCCTCTACGGCCTGAACCTCATCGAGGCCCCCAAGGCGTGGGACCGCGTCACCGCCAAGCGTGACGTGATCGTCGCCGTCATCGACACCGGCGTCGACTACACCCATCCCGACCTTGCCGAAGCCGTCATCAAGGGGCCCGACGTCGTGAATGGGGATGATGACCCGATGGACGATCAGGGACATGGCACCCATTGCGCCGGAACCGTCGGGGCAGCCGCAAACGGTGCCGGCATCGTCGGAGTGGCACACGGGGCAAGAATCTTGGCCATCAAGGTCCTCAATTCCCGGGGGTCCGGGAATAACGTCGACATCGCCGCCGGCATCGATGCCGCCGTCAAGGGCGGGGCGCAGGTCATCAGCCTGAGCCTGGGTGGTCCGGAATCCCGCGCAACCCGCGACGCCATCCGCTCCGCAACCGAAAAGGGCGTTCTGTGCGTCGCTGCGGCCGGCAATGAGAACAGCAAGCGCCCCAGCTACCCGGGTGCACAGCCCGAGGCGCTGGGCGTAGGCGCTTCGGATGCCCGGGACCGGCGCTCGACCTTCTCGAACTACGGTGACACCGTGGACATCGCGGCACCCGGCACGGACATCATGTCGCTGGCAATCGGCGGCGGCTATCGGAAGCTGTCCGGCACCAGCATGGCGACGCCCCACGTCGCCGGTGCCGCGGCTGTCCTGCTCTCCCTACAGCCGGATCTGGGCGTGGCTCGCTTGCGCCGGATTCTCGAGACCAGCGGCGACAAGGTCTCGGGTTTCACCGAGACCCCGGCTGTCACGCGTCTGAATCTGGCACAGGCACTGGACATGCTGGACAAACCGGCCGTCGAGCTCCCCGGAGCCCCCGGGGGGCCCGACGCCCCCGTCGAGGATGGCCCGCCGGCCGTGACGGAGCTCAAGGTCACGGCAAAGTCCACGAGCGCTATCGTGACGTGGAAGACGGCAGCGCCTGCTCGATCCACCGTAGCCTACGGTATCGGCGACGATCTTTCGGAGACGGCGGAGGTCAGCGATGCTGAGGTCGTCGCGCACAAGGTCACGCTCAGGAACCTGAAGCGCAACAAGACCTACAGCTTCCGCATCACCACCACGGCCCGCGATGGCCAGTCGCTGACGACCCGGGTCAAGACTTTCAGGACGCGTCTGCTCGCCATGCTGTAGGGCGGCACGCTACGGTTGACCCGCGGCCATCTCGCTGCCCAGTGCGGCAAGGGTGGCCGCGGCGTTCAACTGTCCGGCCCCATGTCGTTCGTCGGGCCCCGGAGGCCCCATATCCTCCGCCCCGGCCCGCAACAGCGCAGCCACGGCAGGCGGGCTGAGCCCCGGCCGCAGGCTGCGCACCAGAGCAGCCACCCCTGAGACGTGCGGAGCCGCCATGCTGGTGCCGGACAAGGGCCACCAGCGACCACGAGGGAGGGTCGAGATGATGCCCGTGCCCGGCGCCACGATCGTCATCCAGACGCCATAGTTGGAATAGTCCGCCAGCGCGTCTCCCTGACGCGTGGCACCAACGGCCATGACGCCATGGTTGGCGGCGGGATAAATGGCCTGGAAACTGCCGCTGTTGCCCATCGCCGCCACGACGACTGCTCCCTTGGCGAGGGCGTGATCGATGGCGGCCTGCTTGGCAAGGGCCCCTGCCCGGCTGCCAATGCTCAGGTTGAGGACATCCGCCCCCATGTCGGCCGCCTTGATGATGCCCTCGCAGACCGTGGCCACCGTGCCCTCGCCTTGTGCATCCATGACCCTTACAGGCATCAGCATCGCCCCCGGTGCAACACCCGAGAGGCCCAGGCCATCATCCGTCGTGGCCCCGATAATGCCCGCGACGTGGGTCCCGTGGGCGTTCTGGTCAAAGGGATCGCCGTCCCCATCGACAAGATCGATTCCGGGCACCAGTCGGCCGAGCAGGTCCGGATGGCTAGCGTCGATGCCGGAATCCACCACGGCCACGCGCACGGCCTGTACCCCACGCGTGGCCTGCCCTGCCTGCCTTGTGCGGATGCGTTCGAAACCCCACTGCGCTCCACCGGCGCCTGTCTCGTCCAACCAGCCGGGGCCCCGCCAGCCTTGCTCGGGGGCCAGCCGCTCGCGGGCGTTACGCTCCATCCAGGCCACGCCCTCGAGCACCGGACGGCCTGGTGTCCGGGTGCGGACCAACCAGAGACCGCCACCGAGCGGACGCCGGGCCCCAAGCGTAGCCCCATCCTGCCCTTCAGGCTGCGCTCCGGCCATCGCGACGATCCATTCCCGTCCCGTAGCCACCGTGTCGGGGTCGAAAGCCTGTCCGCGATAAACCACGCCAGCCGTGGGACCTGCCGTACTGCATGCCGCCAGCAGCGCGGCCGAGATCAACGTGGCCACCTTGAAACTGTTCACGCCCGCAACCTCCCGTTCTGATCCTGAGCCGAGCTTTTGGCCGAAACCTCCCATCGTCCTCCGAGGCCGCGGTGCCGGGGATTCGGGTACGATGGCCCCGAGGAAGCCGCTATGTCCCGATACCCGTTGCTGAGCGCCCCGCTGGACCTTGGCTTCACGACCCTCAGGAACCGGTCCGTGATGGGGTCGATGCATACGGGCCTCGAGGACCGGTCCGAGGATTTCAAGGACCTGGCGGCCTACTACGCGGCCCGGGCACGGGGCCAGGTCGGCCTGATCATCACGGGCGGCTTCGCGCCCAATATCGAGGGCTGGCTTTCGCCCTTCGGGTCACGTCTCGCCACGCGGGCGGCCGCGCGAAAACATCGCATCCTGACGGCCGCCGTCCATGACGAGGGCGGCAAGGTCGCCCTGCAAGTCCTGCACGCAGGGCGTTACGGTTACTCTCCCCTGTGCGTCGCTCCTTCGCGTCTCAAGTCGCCCATCTCGCCGTTTACGCCACGCGCCCTCTCCGAGGCAGGCATCGAGCGCCAGATCCGGGCTTTCACGCGATGCGCCGAACTGGCACGCGAGGCCGGCTATGACGGCGTGGAGGTCATGGGTTCCGAGGGCTATTTCCTGAACCAGTTCCTCGCCAGCCGGACCAACCACAGGACAGACCGGTGGGGTGGCAGCTACGACAACCGGATGCGCCTGCCGGTCGAGGTCGTCCGTCGCATTCGCGAGGCTACGGGACCGGACTTCATCGTCGTCTACCGTATCTCGGTGTTGGATCTCGTCGAAGGCGGAAGTACCTGGGACGAGGTTGCCCTGCTGGCGCGCGCCATCGAGGCCGCCGGGGCAACGATGCTCAACACCGGGATCGGCTGGCATGAGGCCCGCATCCCCACGATTGCCACCTCGGTGCCGCGTGCGGCCTTCTCATGGCTGGGAGCACGACTCAAGCAGGAGGTCGGCATCCCGGTCTGCGTCAGCAACCGGATCAATGACCCTGCCGTGGCCGAGTCCGTCCTTGCAGCCGGTGAGGGAGATCTGGTCTCGATGGCACGTCCCTTTCTCGCGGACCCCGACTTCATGGCCAAGGCCCTCGCGGGCCGGCCTGAACGGATCAACACATGTATCGCCTGCAACCAGGCGTGTCTCGACCACATCTTCGGGGGCCAGAAAGCCAGTTGCCTCGTCAATCCCGCCGCGTGCCGGGAGGAGTCGTTCACCCCTCGCAAGGCCGATGTCGCACGGCACGTGGCCGTCGTCGGGGCCGGTCCGGCTGGTCTCGCCTGCGCCGTAACGCTCGCCGAGCGCGGCCACGATGTCACGCTCTTCGAGTCGGCAAGCGTCATCGGTGGACAACTGCGCATGGCCGCACGTATCCCGGGCAAGGAAGAGTACGCCCAGACCCTGCGCTACTACGGTGAACGCCTCGAGGAAACGGGCGTCCGCCTTATGCTGGGTCGGACCGTGACCTCGGAGGACCTGCTTGCAGGGACTTTCGACAGCATCGTGCTGGCGACCGGCGTCGTGCCCCGCTCTCCCGGCATTCCCGGCGAGGATGATCCCCGCGTCCTTAGCTATGTCGACGTGCTCGAGCACAATCGCCCGGTGGGTCGGAGCGTGGCCATCGTGGGCTCCGGGGGCATCGGGGTCGATGTCGCGGTTTTCCTGGCGGAGCCGCATCCCGCTCCCAGCCTTGATGCCGCGGCCTGGCGCAGGCAGTGGGGCGTCACCGATCCCTCCGAGGCGCGCGGGGGGCTCGGGACCGTCTACGCTGAAGTGCCTTCGCGGCACGACATCACGATGCTGCAACGCCGCCCCGGACGTCCGGGTGCGGGTCTGGGCAAGACGACGGCGTGGATTCATCGAGCGACGCTCAAGAAGCGTGGCGTCAAGCACGAGGCCAACGTGCGGTATGAGCGCATCGACCCCGCCGGACTCATTGTCCGCGCTGCCGACGGGACGGGCCCCGAGCGCACCATCGCCGCCGACACCATCATCATGTGTGCCGGTCAGGAACCGAGGCGGTCCCTGCTCGCTCCGCTCGAGGCCGCGGGCAGGAAGGTCCATCTGATCGGGGGCGCGGCCAAGGCAGGCGAGCTGGATGCCAAGCGCGCCATCGAGGAAGGCACCCGTCTGGGGCTGGCGCTGTGACAGGCGGGCAGGAGGCCGACGGCATTCCTCTGGAAATGCAGGGCGCATACGCGGACATGGCGGCTCTGTATGAGGACGTCGCGCGGAACATGACCGTCGTCCTCGACGTGCACGCCGGGATGGGCCTGGTCCCTTCCTGTAGCAAGGGTTGCGACGCGTGCTGCCACCAGCTGGTGCTGTCCACCGTGGCAGAGGCCAGAGAGATGGCCCATGCCCTCGAAAGCCTCGAGCCCGCGCCCCGCAGCCTCGTCGCGGGACGGATCGACCATTGGCTGGAGGTGACGGGACCGCTGCGCCATGCCCTGCAACAGGCGAACGACGAGACGCTCGACGAGGTGGTCGACACCATGGCGGCGCAGTATTGGCAGCAACGCATCCCATGTCCTTTCCTTGTGGAACGGGCGTGCATCCTTCACGATGCGCGTCCTCTGGCCTGCCGGCAGCATCACGCGCTGGGAGATCCGGTGCATTGCGGCGAAGCCGATGGCCAGAACGTAGACCAGATGGAAGCCATGGAAGACTTGTTCTTCCTTGCGCAGGACGCCATTACCGGGGAAGACGCCGAAATCGGGATCTTCCCCGAGCTCGTGGCCATGCTCTCCGAGAGCCGGCATCCCTAGATTTCATCGGGACTCAAGAATCCTGGGACACCCGGAGCAGGACAAGACATCAGGGCCGGTTGGCCCGAAAGTTTGTCCGATGCCCTCTCCCGCAAGCAGAAGTTCAGGCAGCGTGGCCGTTCGGCCCCGTCCCGCGGTGCCTGCGCCTGATGCCAGCGTTACCGTGGGCAGCGCGCCCTCGGGCGACTTGTTGCGCCTTTCGCGGCATGAGCCGGCCGCGGGCGACCTGATGGAGGTGCTCGTCACGCCCCCCGCGCATCGAGGCTCCTTGCCCGACGCGGCGTCACGACGCCGGAGGCCATCCCGGCATGGGCAAGCGAACCGTGGCGCCGAACGGCCTTCACGCTGTGGACCGACCTGCCTGATGTCAGCCTCGAAACCTATGGCCAGCGCTACGACATGCTGCGCATCCCCGGTATCACCCCCGGCGAGGTCCGCCTGATGCACGAGGCAGGCATCGAAACGGCAGGCCACCTTGCCGCACTGGGCGGTGAGGATGCGACTGCCCACGGGGCCCGGTCCGAGTTCTTGCGCCGCATGGAGCGCGTGCGGGATCAGTTGGCGAGGCAGCCAACCTGCACCTCCCGGAAACGGACGAGGCCCGGCTTGCCGGGCTCGCGGCAGCCGCAGCCGGTCTCAAAAGCCGCATCCGATCCCGCCAGCTATTCCTCGGCGAGGTTGAGCAGCCGTTCAGGCTGGTTCGACTCGAAATGCAAATGGGGCCCCGTCGTCCAGGATCCGGTATTGCCACAGGCCCCGATCACGTCCCCACGGCGGTAGGCACCCGCACCTCGGGCAGACTGCAGGTGGGCGTAGGACGTCTCCAGTCCGTCTGCCGCACGCAACGCAAAGACGTTGCCATGAGTGTGATTGCGAAAGGACCGACCTTGGCCGTCGTGCGCAGCGCGGACAGGCGTGCCCTCGAAGCAAGCGATGTCCAGCGCGGGATGACCGGGTTGGACGCCCCGGGTCACGACACCGGGCATGGGGCGAAGCAGCGGCGGGGGCATACTGTCCCGGTTGGGCTTCGGCAATCGGCCGACCACGGGACGCGGAACGGGAGAAGAGCGTGGCAACACGATGGGCTTCGGGACCTCTCGGGACGGGACATGCATCCATCGCCCCAAAATTCACGGCACGGCCTTAAGAAATAGTTATACCCAAACCAAGATCAAGCACATGAATGCTTCAGCGCCCCCCACCCAGCCAGCCCACCACGGCAAGGGCCAGCAGGATCAGGAGGACGCGGACGCCGCCGCCCCCCTTGCGCTGGCCAGAGCGCCAGCTGGCGCGGGAGGTGTAGGACAAGCCCGTTCCCGGCAGGCCCGTCGTGGCCCTCACGCCCTCCTCGTCCACCGTCACGCGGGCGCCACGCTTGCCGAAGGACACCGAAGGCCGCCCCATGCCCAAGTTGAGGCTGATGCCCGGCAGCAGCCGCACGGTCCTGCGAAATCTCCAGCCCACGAGGTCCCCCAGCGGCATCATGCCCAAAGATGCCGATCGTTCCAAGCCGGGCGACGTTCATCGTCGATCGTCACGCCCCGGCGAGTCCTGGCGTGCGGCGGAACCCGATTGGCGCCGGACCTCAGCCGCGCCGTGGCGATAGACCAGATGGCCCCGGCTGGCGCCGGCCCGGATGCCCGAGCCAAGCGCGACTCCGGTTCCCGCAATAGAAGCGAGGGCTAGCCAGGGACCGACCGGTGCCGCCTACAGCGGCCAGCCGCCCGCACCGAGCGCGGTCGAACCGGCTGTCATCCAGACGAACTGTTCGGCCGCCGATTCATGCCTATCAAGGGCCTCCTCGGGACCCCCTTCCTCGACAAGTTCCTCTTCGTTCTCGCCAGCCCGCATCGCGACTACCCCGCTGGTCGTCGCCACGATCTGGAGCAGGACCACGAGGCCCCAGGTCCTTAACGGAAGCCAGCTACGCCGCGACGCCACCAGCACCGCAAGGCCGAGGAACGGGAGCGCGACGGCGAGTCCGAGGGGAACGTGGACCAGCCTGGGCTGGAAGAAGAACGCGTCCATGGGGGCAGCTTGCAGCGAGGCGCCCGACAAAGGCAAGAATCATGCCTGCCAACCAAGACCGTGCTTCCGGCACTCGGGGCGACCGGTCACGGTCCCCAAGGCAAAGTCCCTTCCGCCATCATACGGAAGGGACCCGAGTCGGAGCGGCGGGATTCGAACCCACGACCTCTTGCACCCCAAGCAAGCGCGCTACCAAGCTGCGCCACGCCCCGAACAGACGAAGATGATAGCAGCCCGCCGGATGGTGGTCCAGTGGCCGGGTCGTGGACCGATCAGACCATCAGGTCAAGGATCAGGCCCCGGATGGCGTCGAGCCGCCCTGCCAGATCCACCACGCCGGACTGACTCTTCAGGACATCCTCGGACAGCTGTTCCAGATCCTGATCAAGCGTCCGCAGAATGGCCAGCGTCCGGTTGCGCCGGTCGGTATGCTGATCGACCCGCCCGAGACGCTCGTGCACACGCTTGATGAAACGCCGCACCAGTTCCCGGTAGGCGGCCAGCTCTCCCATCGAGGGGCGCTCCATCAAGCGCCGGGCCTGACGCTCGATGTCCGCGACCAGATCCTCGGCACTCCCGGGCGTGTGGCTCGCCCGCGGCACCGCGGCCAGCTGATCCTGGAAACTCGCAGGGCCGACTCCGGCGACCTCACGCGCCGGAACGGGCCGATCCTGCCTGAGCGGCGTGGCCGAGCCGCGGCCGTCCTGCCCAACCTTGAGGTCCATGGGTGCATCCTACCCGGGAACCGTCCCTGAAGCCGTGATACGCTGGACCAGCCTTGTTCCGATGAGCCAGCTTTTCCTGCACGACACCCTGTTGGACGGTCTCAACCCCGCCCAACTTCAGGCCGTGACCACGGTTGATGGGCCCGTCCTGGTGATTGCCGCCCCCGGCTCAGGCAAGACGAGCGTCCTGACGCGCCGCATCGCGCGGATGGTCCGGCAGGGCATCAAGCCCGAGGCCATTTTGGCCGTCACGTTCACCCGGAAAGCCGCAGGCGAGATGGCCGAGCGCGTGGGCCTGCTGCTCGGGGACAAGGGCGTCCATGACGGCCTGACCATCGCGACCTTCAACAGCCTCGGCATGAAGCTCATCCAGCAGCACCACGCGGCGCTGGGCTTCCCGCGCCCGCCGCGCCTGCTCCTCGAGCAAGGCCAGCGCCTGGTGCTTGACATGGTGCGCAAGGAGCTTAGGGCCGAGGTCTCCGCACAGGACATGGCGGCCTTCATCTCCTGGAACAAGAGCCGGCTGGTCCCGCCGGACCAGGTGCGCAGCGTCAGCGCCGACCCGAGAGACGCCGTGCTGGCCCAGGCCTACGCCAAGTACGAGGATTGGCTCCGAACGCGGGGCGTGTATGACTTCGACGACCAGATCGTGCTGCCGGTGCGTCTGCTGGAAAAGCAGCCCGATATCCGGGCCAGGGTGCAGGCCACATGGACCCACCTGCTCATCGACGAATTTCAGGATACGAACCGTGCCCAGTATCGTCTTGCGCGACTGCTGGCGGGGGACCGGATGAACCTGTTCGCCGTCGGGGACGATGCGCAGGGAATCTACGGCTTCCGCGCGGCCGAGCTGGACAACCTGCTGGGTTTCGAGCGGGACTTCCCCGGCACGACACGCATCATGATGGAACAGAACTACCGCTCGACGCCGCAAATCCTGGACTTGGCCAACCGCCTGATCCGCCACAACAGCAAACAGATCGAGAAGACAATCCGGGCCGTCAAGCCTCCCGGTGAACCGTGGGAGCAATGTATTTGCGGCGACTCCTTTCAGGAAGCCGAGTGGATCGTGGGCCGCATCCAGACTCTCGCCAGCCGTGGCCATCCGCTGGACGAGATTGCCGTCCTCTACCGCACCCATGCGCAGGCAGGTCTCCTCACCGAGCAACTGGATCAGGCCAAGGTCCCCTACTCGGCCAAGCGCAGCGGGAGCTTTCTGGAGCACCCCGGCTTGCAGGAGCTGCTCGGCTACCTGCGCCTGGTCCCGCCCTCGGGCGGGATGGCCGATCTGGGCCTCGAGGCATTGCTCAAGCGCCGCGGGGCAACGGCCGAAACCATCTCGGCACTGACCGGCACCGCACGGATGCGGAAGACCGCCTTGCTGGACATTTGCCGGGATGCGCGCGCTTGCCCCCTCCCGACGCTGGCCCAACAGCAGATTGTCCTCCAGACCATCGCCATGATCGACCACTGGCGTCGATTCAAGGAGCCGGTCGACAAACTGATCCTTAAGATTCTCGAGGACACCCGGCTGCGAGACCAGCTGGAGAATAGCCGCAAGGAAGAGGCCCGGCAGAAGCTGGACGTCCTGTCCACGTTCCACGCGATGGCCCAGCGCTGGGCATGCAAGACCGCGGGCGAGCTGCTGCGTCGGGTCGACGACAGCCTGAAGCCCCGCAAGTCCAAGGGTCGCCAGAAAGCCGTCCAGCTGGTGACGATCCACGCGTCCAAGGGCCTGGAATGGGAGACGGTCTTCCTGATGGGCCTCGAAGAGGAGACCTTGCCCTACCAGGTCGCCATCGAGGAGGGAGGCATCGCCGAAGAGCGCCGCCTCTGCTACGTCGCCGTCACCCGGGCCAAATCCCGGCTGCTGCTCAGTCACAGCAACCAACGCATCCGATTCGGTCACCGAAGGGATGCCATACCGTCCCGTTTCCTGCGCGAGATGGGCGCCGGATCCCCCGCCCCGGAGGTTCGTGAGGCATGACCCTGTTCATCGACATCGTTGCCCTGGTGGCGCTCATCGCCGTCATCATCTGGTTCTGCGAACTCTTCACGAATGCCATCGAGTGGACCGGCAAGAAGCTGGGCCTGAACGAAGGAGCGGTCGGCAGCGTCTTGGCAGCCGTCGGCACGGCCTTGCCGGAAACGGTGGTGCCGCTGATTGCGCTCGTGGGCGGCTGGCTGGCAGGCCACAAGGCAGGCGGAGCCGTCGCCGAGGGAGCCATCGTGGGCGCACCTTTCATGCTGGCGACCCTGGCGATGTTCGTCACCGGCGTCGCCGTCATCGTGTACACGCGCAGGGGACGACGGACAGCTGTCATCGCGGTCAACAGCACGGTGATGGGCAGAGACCTCACGACCTTCCTCGTGACCTTCGTGGCGGCCATCGGCGTCTCCTTCCTGCCCGTCATCCAGTTGGGCCCCGTGACGCTCAAGCAACTGGCTGCCTTGCCTTTCCTTGCCGCCTATGGCTTCTACGTCGCCCGCACACTTGCGGACGAGGGCGAGATGGAGGGTGACCTCCATCCCCTGACCTTCGACGGCAATCGGAGCGAGCCGCGCGGCGGCATCGTGGCCCTGCAGGTCATCGTCGCCCTGCTGGGCATCGTGGTTACGGCTCACTTCTTCGTCGAGCGCCTGCAGCACCTGGCCGAGATCGTGCAACTGAATCCGCTGATCCTGTCCTTGCTTATCACGCCCATCGCCACGGAGCTGCCCGAGAAACTCAACAGCGTCCTCTGGATCGGGGCGCGCAAGGATACGCTTGCGCTCGGCAACCTGACCGGGGCCATGGTCTTCCAGACCTGCATTCCGATGGCCGTGGGCATGGCGCTCACGCCGTGGGTGCTCAGCCCGTCGTCCCTGCTCGCGGCCGGGCTGACGGTCCTGGCGTCCGGCCTGATGATCATCCAGCTGAAAGTCCGTGGCGAACTGACGCCGACCGGTCTCCTGGCGGGAGGCGCGTTCTATCTGATGTTCGCGGCAGGGCTCTTCACCTTTCGCCTGTGGTGAGGGTGCCTGCGTGCTAGCATGACGAGCCCGGAGGAGTGGCGGAGCGGTCGATCGCGCCGGTCTTGAAAACCGGAGATGGGCAACCATCCGTGGGTTCGAATCCCACCTCCTCCGCCTCATTGTCACGAGGACGACGCATGCCCTTCACCTTCGAGGATCTCGGCTTGCCCGGCGTGGTCCTTGCCAGACCACGAACTTTCGCCGACGCCCGGGGCTTCTTCAGGGAAACCTTCAAGGCCTCTGACTTTGCTGCGGCGAGTATCCCGGACACCTTCACGCAGGACAACCTGTCCTTCTCGCGAAGGGGAACCGTGCGTGGCCTGCATTACCAAGTCGCGCCACACGCCCAGGGCAAGCTTGTCCAATGCGTGTCCGGGCGTATCTGGGATGTCGCCGTGGACATTCGCCCGGGCAGCGCGACCTTCGGCCAGTGGGTCGCCGCAGAGCTCACCGAAGAGGGGGGGGAGACCCTGTTCATCCCCGAGGACTTCGCCCACGGCTTTCAGGTCCTTAGCGATACGGCGCTCGTGTCCTACAAGTGCACCCGGCAGTTCCACGGCCCGTCGGAAGGCGGCATTCGCTGGAATGACCCGGACCTGGCCGTTGCGTGGCCGTTACCGGGCGAAGCCGTGCTCTCGGACCGCGATGGCGCAAGCCCCTTCCTTCGCAACCGGGTCCTGGCCGCCCCCTTGCCTGCCACCTGAAGCCAGAACGAGGTCGCCGTGCCCCTTCCAACGCTGTTGCTTGCTGCCGCTCCTGCCCTCACGATGCCGTCTCTCCCGCAGGTGCCGCTCGCCGGGAAAACCCGAGAGATCGAGGTCCGGGACGCCACGACATCGTCGCCGACCGAAAGCTTGGAAGAGGTCCGTACCACCGTGGTCACCACCGGTACCGAGGGTCCCCGAAAGCGGCCGGGCCCCCTCGACGGCTTTTGGTTCGACCTCGAGACCGGTCCCTTGCTTATTGCCCGAAACGACGCCCAGTACGGACCGAACGACGGCACGTTCTTCACGGCGGGCGACCTGATGCAGAACAGGAACCTGCTGCCCTCCCAGCGCGTGGTCGCCGAGGCCCGCTTCTGGGATACCGAAAGCCTGATTTTCCTGTATGCCCCCCTCGACCTGACGACCCGCGTGGTCCTGCCCAAGGACATCACCTTCCAGGACACGGCCTTTGCCCGTGGCACCGTGGTCGATGCCCGTTACAAGTTCGAGGGCTGGCGCCTGTCTTGGCTGCATCGGGTCGCGGGAACGTGGGAGGACGGCCTCGAGGTCGGCGTGACGAACCAGATTCGCAACGCCATCGTCTCGTTCTCGGACGCTCAGGGCCTGAAGTATGACGATGAGCAGGACATCGGCTGGGTACCCGCCCTCAAGGTCCGCTGGCGCAAGCCCTTGCCCGAAGGGATGTCCTTCGTCTGGGAGGCCGATGCCAGCTCCACCCTCGGCTTGCTGCCGGTGAAGGGAGGCCTGCTGGACACCGCAGCCACGCTGTTCATCCCGCTGCAACGGAAGCTGGACACCTTCTTCCGGGTCCGCCTCGTCAACGGCGGAGCCACCGTGGCGGAACGCAGGATATTCAACGACAGCGACTTCTATGCGGGTCTCGTGGGCTTGCGGTGGCGCGTTCGGTAGCGAGGACAGCCCCGTACTGGCCCCATCGCACGGGAAACGGCATCATGGCCTAGAATTAGGCAGTTGCCCAGCCTGCCTTGCCGACGTCGTCCAGCGCGCTGGTTTCCGTCGGCTTCATGGACAAGGAGTCCTGCCATGTCGGCCACCCTGACCCTGCCCCAGACCCCCCTGTGGATCGATGGCGCCGCCGTACCGGCAACGTCGGGCCAGTCGCTGACCGTCTCCAGCTCCGCCACGGAAGACCTGATCGCTGAGCTAGGCGTGGCAGGCAAGGACGACGTCGACCGCGCCGTGGCGGCGGCACGCAAGGCATTCGGGCGCTGGGCGACGACGCCGGCGGGCAAGCGAACCCGCATCCTCAACAAGGCCGCCGACCTCATCCGTGCACGTGCAGGAGAGCTTGCCGAGCTCGAGAGCCGCAACAATGGCAAGCCTGTCGCACACTGCAAGGGCGAGATCCTCTCGGGTGCCGAGGTCTTCGAATTCTTCGCCGGTGCCGCAACCAAGATCACCGGCGAGACGGTGCCCGCCATCATGCCCGGCACCCTGTCGCTGACCGTCAAGGAGCCCATCGGGGTCTGCGCCCAGATCATCCCTTGGAACTACCCGTTCATGATGGCAAGCTGGAAATTGGCCCCCGCACTGGCCGCCGGCTGCTGCATCGTCCTGAAGCCGTCCGAGCTCACCCCCCTGACCGCCATGAAGCTCGCCGAGATTCTGGCGGAAGCCGGTCTTCCGGCGGGTGTGCTCAACGTCGTCCACGGTCCCGGCGAGACGGTCGGCAACTGGCTGGTCACCCATCCGGGCGTCGACAAGGTGGCCTTCACGGGCGGCACGGAAACCGGCCGTGCCATCATGGCCGCGGCAGCCGGGCGGCTAAAGCGCCTGACGCTGGAACTGGGCGGCAAGTCGCCCAGCGTGGTCTTCGCCGACGTCGATGTCGAGGCTGTCGCTGCAGCTTCGGTCCATGCCATCTTCTACAGTGCCGGACAGTCCTGCGAGGCACGCAGCCGCATCCTGGTCGAACAGTCCGTCCACGATCGATTCGTCGAGGCCTTCGTGGCCAAGGCTGGCAAGTTGGTGGTCGGCGACCCGACCCAGGAGGTCACCCACGTGGGTTCGCTGATCTCCGCGGAACACCTCGCCAAGGTGGATGGCTTCGTTCAGCGTGCCGTTGCCGCAGGGGTCACTGTCGCCCTCGGAGGCAAGCGCGCCGAGGCGCATGCCAAGGGTCACTTCTATCTGCCGACCGTCCTGACGGGCGTCACGCCAGAGCATGAGGTCTTCAAGCAGGAGGTCTTCGGCCCCGTCGTCACCATCACGCCCTTCGCCTCGGAGGCCGAGGCCCTCAAGCTGGCCAATGGCACCGACTATGGCCTGTTCGCCTCGGTCTGGACGCGGGACCTGGCCCGTGGCCTGCGCATGGCCCAGGGCATCAGTTCGGGTGGCGTGGGCATCAACCAGCCGTTCACGGCCTTCTCGGGCCTGCCTTTCGGCGGAACCAAGCAGTCCGGTCTGGGCCGGGAACTCTCTGTCCGCAGCCTTGACGCCTACCTCGAGGAGAAAGCCATCATGGCCAACACGACGGACAAGGTCTTCAATCCGTTCGGACTCTAGTGCACGGCGCCCCGACCGGACACCATGATGGCTGCCCGGTCGGGGCCCATCCTTTTCAAGCAGGTCCTCAGTCATGCGCATCTTCAACGACGTCACCGAGTTGGCCGGCCGCACACCTCTGGTGCGTCTGAACCGCGTCACGGAGGGCTGTCACGCGACAGTGGTGGCCAAGCTCGAGAAGTACAACCCGATGCACTCCGTGAAGTGCCGGATCGGCGTGGCGATGATCGACGGTGCCGAACAGTCCGGGTTGATCCGACCGGGCCATACGACCATCGTCGAGCCGACAAGCGGCAACACGGGCCTTGCCTTGGCCTACGTGGCCGCGGCACGGGGCTACCGACTGATCGTGACGATGCCGGAGACGGTCTCGATGGAGCGTCGGACCCTGCTTCTGTCTCTGGGCGCCGAGGTCGTGCTGACGCCGGGACCGCTCGGCATGCCGGAGGCCATCCGCCGCGCAGAGGAAATCTGCCAGGAGGGCCCCGATCGCTGGATGCCCATGCAGTTCGCGAATCCCGACAACCCGAGCGTCCACCGGGAGACCACCGCTGAGGAAATCTGGGCGGACACGGACGGCAAAGTTGATGTCGTGGTCGGTGGCATCGGCACGGGGGGCACGCTTTCCGGACTGTGGCAGGCCTTGGGTGGAAGAAAGCCCGACCTTCGCTTCATCGGGGTCGAGCCGGTCGAGAGCGCGATCCTGTCCGGGGGCACCCACTCGCCCCACCGCATTCAGGGGATCGGGACCGGCTTCGTGCCGGAGACGCTCGATCCGTCCCTGCTTGCCGCCTGGCGAGCGGGGGATCGGGGAGAGGTCATGACCGTCTCGGCGGACGACGCGATGGTGATGGCGCGCAGACTTGCCCGTGAGGAAGGCCTGCACGTCGGCATCAGCTGCGGCGCTGCAGCGGCATGCGCCATTCGTTACGCACGGCGCCCCGAGACGGCAAGCCGATTGGTGGTCGTGATCCTGCCTGACCTGGGTGAACGCTACCTGTCCACCGTGCTCTTCGCCGAAGAGCGTGCAGCAGCCGAAGCCTTGGTCGCAAGTCCGTCCCGTGCCACGGCCAGTGCCGCCGTTCCTGGATGAACGAGCCCCTGACTTTCGGTGAGGCCTGGCGGGATCTGGGCGAGGTGGTGGATCGGATCCTGCGCGAGGATCCAGCTGCCCGCACCCGACTTGAGGTCTGGCTCTGCTACCCCGCGGTGCACGCCCTCGCCGGCCACCGTGTCGCGCACGCGCTCTGGGCCCGGGGCCAACGCCTGCTCGCCCGGCTGCTTTCCCAGTGGGTACGCAGCCTGACCTTGATCGAGATCCATCCAGGTGCCCGCATCGGGCGTCGCCTGTTCATCGATCATGGTGCGGCCGTCGTCATCGGCGAGACGGCCGAAATCGGCCATGACGTCCTGATCTACCACCAGGTAACGCTCGGTGGCGTCTCGAGCGAACGCGCCAAGCGTCACCCCACCCTCGCGGACCGTGTCGTCGTCGGTGCCGGCGCGGCCATCCTTGGGGACATCCTCGTCGGCGAAGAGGCCCGCATCGGTGCCGGCAGCGTCGTCCTTCGCGACGTACCGGCCAGGGCCCGCGTCGTCGGCATCCCCGGACGCATCACGATGCCGGTGCGCCAACCTGAGGCCGCCGAGACGTTCGAGCTCGGGGCCGGAATCTGACCCGGTCGCGGCCGTACTAGCCGGGTCGGCTGAAGCCTGAGCTCCGCCTCGGCAGGCCCTGCGGGGCGAAGGATTCAGGCGATTGGGGACGCACGGTGGCCTCCGTGGGGAGACGCGCGGGCACCGAAGCCCCACGACCTGCCAACTGCTGGTTGTAGCCCCCGACAAGAGATGCCGTGACGCCGCGACTCGGGATACGCTTGGACCGCTCCTCCTTGGCTCGAGTCTTTATCGGCAAGGCCGGACCGACCAACGGTAGATTTCACAGGGGCACAATCATCCAGGTGCCGATTCGCCGACCATGGCTCCTGTGCTGGCATCCCGGTCCCCGTCCGTCCGAGGCTTGGCCTCGGACGTGGCAGGACGGCGCCTGGCGGCAGAGGGACCGAATGCCCTGCCGCCTCCCCCGGGCAAGCACGCGTGGCACGCGCTGCGGGCCTTGGCAGCCGAACCCATGTTGTTGCTGCTCATCGGGACGACCTGCCTCTACACCCTGATCGGGGCACGCGAGGACACCCTCTCGATGTTCGTCGGTGTCTGCTTCGTGATTGGGTTGACAGTAGCGCAACAATGGCGGACTCGGCTTGCACTCGAGGCCCTGAGGGCCCAGGCGACTCCCCGGGCCATCGCCATCCGTGACGGCCAACCGCTTCGCCTGCCAGCCAGGGAATTGGTCGTCGGGGACTGGCTGATCATCACGGCAGGGGAGAGGCTGCCTGCCGATGTCATTCTGCGTGAGGGGGACGATATCCAGACCGACGAGAGTCTGCTGACGGGAGAATTCCTGCCGGTGGCCAAACGATGCCTGTCAGGCCCGCCAACTGGCGATGGATCCGCAGGGACCGAAGACGCGACGCTCTGGGCAGGCTCTCTGGTCCGGACGGGACGTGGGCTTGCCGAGGTCCGAAGGACGGGAGTCAAGAACGGCACGGGACGCATCGGTGCCAGCTTGTCCGGCATCACGGAAACCGGAGAGTACAGGATGCGGCGACACGCCGGATGGTGCACCAACTCTCCCTGATCGCGATCGCGGCCTGTCTCCTGGCAACGGTCACGCACGCCCTGCACGAGGGTGGGTCGGCAGGAGCCTGGCGAGATGGTGCCCTTGCCGGCATGACGCTCGCCATCTCCCTGATCCCCAAGGAAATTCCCGTCGTCCTGACAATCTTCCTCGCGATGGGTGCCTGGCGCCTCGCGAATCATCGGGTCCTGACCCGGCACCTCGCAAGCCTGCAGACCCTCGGCGCAACCTTGGTACTCTGTGTGAACAAGTCCGGGACCTTGAAGTCAAACCGCACGACGCTCGTCCATCCGGCATGTTCCGACGCAATCCCGGCTACCGGAAAGGCACCGAGGGCGCCTCTGGCGCTTCATGCACTGGAACTCGGACTGCTCGCCTGTCCGGCCATGGTGGACGATCCGATGGACCGTGCCCTGCACGACGCCTGTACGGCCCTTGGTCAAGGGGTCTGGCATGCGCCCGAGGGCTGGCAGGCAGGCCCCATCCTCAAGCCAGAGTCGGGCTGGATGGGCTTCGGGCAGTCCTGGCTGGACGCAAGTGGACACATGGTGTGTCAGGCCATCAAGGGAGCCCCGGAACAGATTCTGGCCCTGTGCAACCTTTCGGAGGCCGAGTGCGATGCGTTGCTCGGGGGAGTCGAGGTCCTGGCAGGTCGAGGGATGCGGGTGCTGGACGTCGCCTGGGCCGGCCCGTCCGAAACAGCCGCGGAACCCAGGCAGTCGACCTTTTGCTGGGGAGGCACGCTCGCCTTCGCCGATCCGCTCCGCCCGGGAGTCCGGGAGGCAGTCGCCCGATGTCGAGAGGCGGGCCTCGACGCCTCGTGGCCCAGCATCGAAGGACCGGAGCTGGATGCCCTTGAGCCGGAAGACTGGCCTCGGGCGGTTGCCGACACCTCGGTCTTTGCCAGAGTACGTCCCGAACACCAGCTGCGCCTCGTCACGGCCCTCAAGGCCCGGGGAGAACGCGTCACGATGACGGGCGACGGCGTCAACGATGCATCGGCCCTGCTGGCTGCCGACGTCGGCGTCGGCATGGGACGGCGTGGCGCCGATGTGGCCCGGGAAACCGCCGACCTGGTCCTGCTCGATGACGACTTTCCCGCGCTCGTCGAGGCCATCGCAGAGGGCAGGGAAGTCCGTGACAAACTCTCATGCGCAGAGGTTTTCATCGTTTCAGCCCAAATCCCGATTGCCGGTCTCGCCTTGCCGCCTGCCGTGGCGCCCTCGCTTCCCCTGATTCTGCTGCCCGTCCACCTGGTGCTGCTCGAGTTGGTCATCGATCCTTCGTGCACACTGGTCATCGAGACCGATCGCCCCTCGACCGAGGTCATGCGCTGCCCCCCCATCCCTCGGACAGCCCCTTGCCGGAGGCAGGTTACATGCATCTCGCGCTGGCCAGAGGGTTGATGGGCGCAGCCGGATGCCTTGCGGCCACCCTGTGGACCTGGGTAGCCACGGCGAGCTCGGGGCAGGCAAGGACGGCTGGATTCGCTTGTCTCGCCGCGACGCTCGTGATGATTCTGCTGGTCTCCCGGGAGACCGATACGCGTCAGGCCAGCCCCAACCTGCCCCTCGTCGCGCTCATCGCCGCCACGGGCAGCATCGCCTTGCTCGTGACGCTCGCACCGAGGCCTCGCGAGGCCCTGCAGCTCGGAAGCCTGAACCCGGAGCTGGGCCTGCCCGTTGGTCTGTGCATCACGACGAACCTTGGCCTGCTCGGGTTGAGCCGGGTTTTCGAAACCCGCAAGCTGGCCCCAAATGCCGACCGGGGGAAGCGTCGTGCTTCCCCCGGCGAACGAGACGCGATCAGGCGGTGACAGCGCCGAAGCGCTTTGTCGCCGCGGCGCGAACTTCGTCCAGATAGCCCTTGCGGGTGGCATCGTCGACCGAGGGCACGGCGCCGAAATACAGGTGCTGGACGACCTCCATGCCACAGAAGGCAAAGATGCCGGTGTCCTGGGTCTGGCTTATGGCGCCATGCATCCCGTTGGCTGCGTAGATATCGGCCGGACTCCCGTGGTTGCTCACGAGCAGGACCTTCTTGCCCTTGAGCAGGCCCTCTGGCCCGTTGACACCATACTGGTAAGCGAAACCGTAGAGGAACACCCGATCGATGTAGCCCTTGAGAATCGCCGGGAGACCGGTCCACCAGACGGGGGCAACCACCGTGATGGCGTCCGCCCAACTGATATGCCCCTGCTCCGTCACGATGTCCTCCGGCAGCTTGCCGGCCTTCATGGCGACGAAGTCACTGCCCTTGAGGACTGGCTCGAAATCCAGGGCGTACAGGTCCCGGACGACCACCTCGGCGCCCTGCGCTTCGTAAGTCTCGACCAGCGCATCCTTCATGGCATTCGAAAGACTGGCAGGATTGGGATGCGCGTAGATGATGAGGTGCTTCACGTCCAAACTCCACTCGGTGTTCGCAAGCTGACAACTGGGGAAGGTACGCTACCCCGGCCTCGTGTGTCCACTCGCAAGGCGACACAGCAACCCTCAGGCGATACGGTACAGGCGCTCCGTGTTCCGCGCCGCGGCCAGACCCAGGTCCCGCATGGACATGCCACGGACCTCTGCCAGGACCTCAAGCACGCGTACGACCCAAGCCGGTTCGTTCCGTTTCCCGCGATAGGGAGGAGGAGCGAGAAAGGGCGCATCCGTCTCGACAAGGATGCGGTCCAGAGGTACCCAAGCCGCCACCTCGCGCAGGTCGGCAGCCTTGGGGAAGGTCGCGATGCCGCTGAACGACACGTGAAGACCTCGGGCAACGGCAGCCTGAGCCATGGCGAGCGTGCCGGTAAAGCAGTGGAGCACGCCGCCACGGGGGGGGACGCCCACTTCATCGAGAATCCTGAGCGTATCCTCCTCGGCAAGTCGGGTGTGGATGACGACAGGCTTGTCCAGCCGCGTAGCCAGTCGCAACTGCGCGGCAAAGGCCACCTGCTGGAGATCGCGCGGGCTATGGTCATAGTGATAGTCAAGGCCACATTCGCCCACGGCCACGGCCTTGGGATGGGCAAGCGCGCGTAGCAGCAGGTCTTCGACCTGAGGGCCCCAGTCCCGCGCCTCATGGGGATGAAGACCAAAGGCCGACCAGAGCACGGGAACACGATCGAGCAGGTGCAGCAGGCCCGGCACCTCATCCGGTCGGCAGCTTGCGGCAATCATCCGGCCGACGCCCGCAGCCCGGGCCCGGGCGACCAGGTCGTCGATCTCGGAGGCACAGGTGGCGTCATCAGGACCGACCCCGTCGCCCTCGCCCTTGCCCCAGCCCGGCAACATGTCGAGATGGCAATGGCTGTCGATCCAGGGCGCTTCGCCATCCGCCAGGCGGGAATCCTCGCTGCTCAAGCCTTGGCACCCTTGGCGGCCGCCACCCCGATGCGCGGGTAGACGGGTCCCGTACGGACCAAGGCAAAGGTACGATCGGGCGTACCGTCGAACACCGTATCCTCCCATCGGGCCGAGGCCAACTCCTGGCCCGGACCCAGCTGTTCCCAAAGCTTGAGGGCCAACCCGGGGATGGCGGACGAGGCCATGATGGCCGCGACACGCAGGCTCTCGAAGACGCCCCAGAGCACTTGTTGCAGAAGTGCCAGGTCGCCGGCCTTGGCCAGCGCCCAGGGTGCCATCCTGTCGATGAACAGGTTGGTCTCGTCGAGCAGGCCCCAGACCGCACCCAGCGCCTCATGCAAGGCGAGCCGCCCCATTGCCTCGCGATGAGCGTCACGCGCGGCTGCGGCCGCAGCCGCAAGGGCGCTGACCTCGGCAGGCAAATCCTGCGGCCGTGCGACACGCATCTCGAAATGACGCTCGGCGAACGTCAGCATCCTGTGCAGGGCGTTACCGAAATTGTTGGCCAAATCCGCATTGACACGATTCTCGAAGGCTTCCTGCGTGAACTCGCCATCCTTGCCGAAGACAATCTCGCGAAGCAGGTAGTACCGCAGGGCATCAGCACCGTATTCCCGAGCCATGGTAACGGGATCGACGACGACTCCCGTCGACTTCGACATCTTCTCTTGGCCGACCAGCACCCAGCCGTGGGCATAGACCTTGCGGGGCAAGGGCAGGTCGAGGGCCAGCAGGAGGGCGGGCCAGATGATGGCGTGGAACTTGGTGATGTCCTTGCCGACAAGGTGGAGATCCGCGGGCCACCAGTACTGGAACAAGGCCTCGTCGCGCATGTAGCCGATGCCCGACAAGTAGTTGGAGAGGGCGTCAATCCAGACATAAATGACGTGGTCAGGGTCCTCCGCGACAGGAACGCCCCATTTCAGGCTCTGCCGCGAAACGGAGACATCGGGAAACCCCTCGAGCAGGTTCAGCGTCTCGCGACACCGCCAATCGGGCTCGAGCGGCCGGGCGTCACTCTCCAGCCAAGCCCGGACGCGCTCCTTGTAGCGGGAGACGAGGAAGACATAATTCTCCTCGCTCTGCCATTCCGTGGGCGTGCCATGCACCGGACAATGCCGATCCTCGGCCATGTCACGTTCAAGCTTGAACTCCTCGCAGGAGCGGCAGTACCAGCCCTCGTAGCGGGCCTTGGCAATGTCCCCCTGTTGCAGCAAGCGCGAGAAGATGCGCTGGACCATGGCCTCGTGGTCCGCATCCGTGGTGCGGATGAACCGATCCGGAGCGACACCGAGCAGTTCCCAGGCTTCCTTGAATTGAGCTGCCTTCTCGTCACACCAGGCGGCCGGGGAGACCCCGGCCTCGCGGGCGACCTTCTCGATCTTGGCCCCGTGCTCATCCGTGCCCGTCAGGTAGAACACGTCGCCAGGGCCCAGCAGGAGTCGCTGGTGGCGGGCAATCATGTCGGCGGCAATCTTCTCGTAGGCGTGGCCGAGATGAGGCCGTCCGTTGACGTAGTCGATGGCGGTGGTGACGTAGTAGGACACGGTGTACTCCAGAAGGCCTTACAAAGGGCCATGACCCATGCTATCCTGTGGCACTACGGCGCGGTAGCTCAGTTGGTAGAGCACTAGACTGAAAATCTGGGTGTCGGCGGTTCGATTCCGCCCTGCGCCACCTGAAGGTCCCGTCTTCCTCCTGAAGGCGGGACCATTTGCTTTGTCTTGCTTCTCCATGATCGTTTGCTCTCGCGGGATTAAATCTTGCGCATGGCTCGCAAGCTTTTCGGATAACCCCGAAGGTCGGGGGGACCGCCTTGCGAGGAGGACATGATGATTACCGAGCTGATTCTGGCCCAGCGGCTCATGCGTGGAGGGAACGAGGACATCGACGTCGAGGATGACCGGGGCTTCAGAGATGCCGGCCTGATGGCAGCCATGCTCGATCTTGAGCCGCATCATGCGTTGCAGCGTACGCTGGAGGGGATTGGTCAGGTACTCAAGGAGCAGACCGATCTGCTCAAGGGCCTGGCGGACCACAAACAGATCGGTCGGGGAGGCGGCCTTTCCTCCGAGATGGCACTTGAGGCATTCAAGAGGCTCGACAACGACAAGGATGGCCTCGTGACACGTGCCGAGCTGGACCGTCATCTCTGCCTGGCCGCGCAGCCAACCGGGCTGAGACAGGGTGCGGAAGCAGTTGCAGCCGGCCCCCAGCCGAGCGGCGGAACCCGGCAGGCTTGAACTCTGGAAGGTGCGGCCTTCGAAGGCTGACGCCCCGGTCCGAAGGGCCAGTCGCCATCCGGACCGGGGCGTCATTCATGTCTTCGTGAGCGGGGCGAAACTTGGAATCCAGATGAAATGTTGCCAGCAGGTGCAAGTCAGCCGGGATAGATCGCTTGTCAAAGGCATTCTTCATCCACCCTGAAGGAGGAATCGTTCATATTCGGTCCGCTGATGGCGCATATTTTCATGAATCCGCTAGGTTTCTCATTCGTCTCGCCCGCCCCGCAGCCCGCCATCGGTGCGGAGGCCATTCTGGGCATGGAGCGCCACCAGACGATGTTGCGGGAGTTCGACCGACTTCGTGAGGCAGACCAGAATCGCCATGTCAGCTTGCTTCAATATGTGGGTGGGATCGAGGAGGCGCTCAGGGAGCGGAACCAGGTCCTGCGCGGCGCACGGGACAGCAACCAAGCAGGGGCGGACGGAGGCATCACTTCGTCTCTGGCCCTCGACGTGTTCAAGACGCTCGACAACGACAAGGACGGCACCGTGACTCGTGCCGAACTGGACCGCTATCTCGGCTTGGCCTGACACTGCCGACCGATTGAGGCAGGCGGGGCCCGGGAAGGACACGAAGCCTTCCGGCCCGCCTACTGCTCAGCGAAGGCCCACGAGCTTGTGGGTCTGCAAGGAGAGGCGCCACTCCGGATGCGCCATGCAGTAGGCGATCGCCGCGTCGGTTGCCGCTGCCTTGTCCGGGCCATCCATGGGCTGCAGGAAGAAGTGGTCGAACGCCAGGCCCTTGAAGCGTTCCGGTTGCGCATCCGCCTGGGGATAGACCAGCTTGAGTTCATGGCCACTGGTCTGAACCAGCGGAGCATCGGCCTTGGGGCTGACGCAAACCCAGTCGACGTCCTCCGGAACGGGCCGGGTACCGTTGGTCTCGATGGCGACCCGGAACCCCGCCTGCTGCAGGGCCCTGACAAGGGCGGAATCGAGTTGCAGCGTCGGTTCACCACCCGTGCAGACGACCCAGCGGCGCGGCCCGCTAGCGCCCGTCGCGACCCAAGCCTCATTGACGGCACGGACCAGGGCCTGCTCATCGTAGGAGCCACCGCCAGGACCGTTCGTGCCCACGAAGTCCGTATCGCAGAAGACGCACGTGGCTCCGGGGCGATCGTCCTCTCTGCCCGTCCAGAGATTGCATCCCGCAAACCTCAGGAACACGGCCATCTGGCCAGCCTGAGCACCCTCCCCCTGAAGCGTGGGGTAGATCTCCTTGATCGCGTATCGCCGGGGCTCGCTCATCCCGTCATGGTAAGCACCCGACGCAGAGGCGACCAGCCCGACGTCGCGACTACTTGCCCACCTGGCCGATGATGGAGAAGACCGGCAGGTACATCGCCACGACGATGGACCCGACCAGAATGCCGATGGAGGCCATCATGATGGGCTCAAGCAGGCTCGTGAGCGACTTGATGGAGGCCTCGACCTCACTGTCGAAGAAGTCCGCGACCTTTTCCAGCATGCCGTCGATCTGCCCCGTTTCCTCGCCGACCGAGACCATCTGCGTCACCATGGGCGGGAAGATGTCGGCCTTCTCAAGGGGTTTGGAGATACCCTCACCTTCACGCACGGCCTGGCGAATGTCCTCCATGGCACCTGAGATGACGGTATTGCCTGCCGAATCACGGACGATCTCGAGGGCCGACAACAAGGGCACGCCTGAGCGCAACAGCGTTCCCAGCGTCCGCGTGAAGCGCGCCACGGCGACCTTCTGGACGATGCCGCCCACCACGGGCAACTGCAACATGTACTTGTCGATCACGTGACGCCCCTGGTCGGTCGCGGCGAAACGCTTGTAGAGAAAAACCGCGATGGCAATGGTGCAGACCATGCTGAGACCAGCAGGTCCCCGTGCATTTTCGGACAGGTCAATCATGAACTGGGTGTAGGCAGGCAACTTGGCATTCATCTGCGCGAACATGTTCGAGAAGACCGGCAAGATGAACAGCAGCATGCCGATGAAGATCGAGACGGCCATGATGGCCACGGCAATCGGATAGGTCATGGCCGACTTGACCTGCCGACGAAGTCGCGCGGACGCCTCATTGAAGCTCGCGATGCGCTGGAGGACCTCGTCAAGCACACCACCCGCCTCACCGGCCCGGACCATGCCGACGAAAAGATTGTCGAAGACGTCAGGATGCTTGGCCATCGCATCCGAAAGCGCGGTGCCTGCCTCGACACGCATCCGGATGTCGTCGGCGACCTCCGACAGGGCTGCGTTGCTCGTCTGTTCCGCCATGATCGACAGGGCACGGACCAAGGCCACACCGGAGTTAATCATGGTGGCCAACTGCCGCGTGAAGATCGACAGGTCCTCAAGCTTGACCTTGGGCTTGAGGAAGCTCAGGTTACGCAGACGCTCGCTCAGGCTTGGGCCGAGATCGACCGCCTCTTCTCCCGTACCGTCCTTGGCCACTCGTAGCGGCGTGACGATGATGTAGCCCATCTCGCGCAGCTTGTCCCGGACCTCTTCGGGCGAGTTGCCCGGCATGACCTTGATGAAGGACTTGCCGCGGTAGTCCCGGACCTTGCAGCTGTACTGGGGCATCGTAACGCTCCTAGTGCGCCATCGACTGGGCCATGGACCCTGCCGGTGCCGCACCGATCATGCGGATCAGGTCGTCCGGGCGCGACGTCTTTGAGACGGCGTCCTCGTAGGCGATCTGCTTGTTCAGATAGAGGTCGCGCAAGGCATTTTCGAGCGTTTGCATGCCGTACTTCTGCCCCGTCTGGATCGACGAATAGATCTGGGCCGTCTTGCCTTCACGGACCAGATTGGCGATGGCGGGCGTGTTGACCATGATCTCGAGGGCCATGCATCGCCCCTTGCCGGCCTTCCCGGGCTCACCCATCTTGGGCACCAAGGTCTGCGAGAGAACGGCGACAAGCGAGTTGGAAATCTGAACGCGAATCTGCTGCTGCTGGTGAGGCGGGAAGACGTCGACGATACGGTCGACCGTCTGCATCGCCGAGCTGGTGTGCAGCGTGCCGAAGACAAGGTGGCCGGTCTCCGCCGCCGACATGGCGAGGCGGATGGTCTCGAGGTCGCGCATCTCGCCGACCAGGATGACGTCGGGATCTTCGCGCAGGGCCGCCCTCAGGGCATTGTCAAAGCTTCGCGTATCGGCCCCCAGTTCGCGCTGATTGACGAGACTCATCTTGGGCGTATGGACGAACTCGATGGGATCCTCGATGGTGAGGATGTGCTCGGCCCGCGTGGCATTGATGTTGTCGATCATGGCAGCGAGGGTCGTCGACTTGCCCGAACCCGTCGGCCCAGTGACCAGAATGACGCCGCGAGGCTTGTGGGTCAGCTCACGGATCAGCGGGGGCAGCCCCAGGTCCTCGAAGCGCGGCACTTTCGACTTGATGGTACGCAAGACTGCGGCGAAGGCACCCTTGGAGCGAAAGGCATTGACGCGGAACCGGCCCAGGCCGACGACACCGTAGGAGCAGTCCAGCTCCAACGTCTGCTCGAGGGTCTTGCGCTGGTCATTGGAGAGAATCGAGAAGATGAGGCGCTGGGTATCCTCGGGAGACAGCGGCTCATAATCCGTGCGCACCAGCTTCCCGTTGATGCGGATGATCGGCGGAACGCCGGAAGAGATATGCAGGTCCGACCCGTCCCGGTCGAAGGTCAGCTGCAGCAGTTCTTCCATGTACACGGCGGATGTCCCTCCAAGGGTGGCGTCGGTTCAGCGATTGTCGGCTACGCGGCAAGCAGGGTCCCGCAGTTGGGACAACCCTTCCAGCCCTCTTCAACCCGCTGGTGGCACTGCGGGCACATCTTCTTGAGATCCACCTGGCAGAAGGGACACTTGATGAACTCGTCCCCGACGGGATTCCGACAGCTGGGGCAGAGCTTCTCCTCGCCCTCGCCCGAGAACGTCACGCGGACGACCTCCTCGAGCGAGGTGTGGCCATCCCGGACAAGCTTCAAGGAATAGTCCTTGAGCGTCACCATACCGGTCTGCTTGGCTGCATAGCGAATCAGCGCCGTGGAGGCACCACGACCCACGAGGTCACGCAGTTCGTCGTTCATCTTCATGATCTCGTAGACGCCCATGCGGCCGGAGTAGCCCTTGTTGCACTGGGGGCAACCCACCGCCTTGTAGAAGGTCGGCAGGGCGTTCGGGTCATAGCGATAGCCGACAAAGTCCAGATCGCGCACCTCGGGCGTATAGGGAACCTTGCAGGCCGAGCATAGGCGACGGACGAGCCGCTGGGCGACGACGCCGATGGTCGCGGCGGAGACCAGGAAGCCTTCGACCCCCATCTCGGAGAGCCTCATGATGGCACCTGGGGCGTCGTTGGTATGAAGCGAGGTGAACACCAGATGCCCCGTAAGGGCGGACTCGATGGCAATCTTGGCGACCTCGTAATCGCGCGTCTCGCCAATCAGCATGATGTCCGGGTCCTGCCTCAGGAATGCCTTCAGGATGCGGGCGAAGGTATAGCCAATCTCGGGACGCGCCTGACACTGGATAAGTCCCGGGGCATCGTACTCAATCGGGTCCTCAGCGGTGGAGATATTGACGTCCGGGGTGTTCCGCTCGTTCAGGATCGAATAGAGCGTGGTCGTCTTCCCCGAGCCCGTGGGCCCCGTCACGAAGATGATGCCGAAGGGGCGATTGGCCATCTCGCGCACCAGCTCGAGATCCTCGGGATAGAGGAAGAGCTTGTCGAGCCCCAGCGTCGTGCTGCCCTTGTCCAGGATGCGCATGCAAACCTTCTCGCCATGCTTGGACGGCAAGGTCGACACGCGGAAGTCCACATCCCGGTTCTTGAAGCGCACGCGGATGCGACCATCCTGCGGCAACCGCTTTTCCGAAATGTCCAGCGAGGCCATGATCTTGAAACGGCTCACCAGGGCGGGCAGGAACTTCTTGGGAATCAGGGACTGTTTGTGCAACAGGCCATCCATGCGGTAGCGGACCTGGACCTCGTTCTCGAAGGGTTCGATGTGGATGTCGGAAACCTTCTTGCCGCCCAGCGCCCCTGTCAGGATCGAATTGGCAAGCTTGATGATGGGCGACTCCTCGCTCATCCTCTCGAGGTCGGTAACCTTGAGGTTGTCCTCCTTCTGCTCGATCATCTCGATGTCGTCGTCGCCGGCCAAATCACCAAGGACGGATGCGATGTCGGGCACGGCCCCGCCCGAACCCTGGGCAGCCACCTGCTCGGGCGACTCGCCGCGCACCTGATCGAGGAACCAGAAGAATTCGTCCTCGGTGATGACGACCTGCTGGATGGAAATGCCCTTGAGCATGAACCGGACGTCATCCAGCGCGATCAGGTTCTGGGGATCGACCATCGCCAGTTGCAGGCGGTTGTTCGTCAGCGATACCGGCACGATCATGTGTTGCCGAATCAGGTTCTCGGGGATGAGTTTCAGGACCTCGGGCGGGACCTTGGTCTTGCGCAGGTTGATGTAACGCAAGCCGTACTGCAGTTCGAGCGCGTCCTTGATGGTCGCCTCGGTGACATAACCCTGCTTGATCAGGATCAGCCCGAGAGACTCCCTCGAGGCTTTCTGAACCTCGACGGCCTGGGCGAGTTGGGCCTCGGTTATCGCATTCGCATTGAGCAGGATCTCCCCAAGCTTCATCTTGACGATGGCCAAGGTGTCCTACCCTCCGTAACGGCACCGCATGCAAAAGGTCCTGAAAGGTTACTTACCCGCCCGGAGCCCGTTGTCTCAAGTGTCGCGGGTCGCGATGACTTCCCAGACCCCGCCGATGTCCAGTTCGGCAACACCCTCGGCAAGCACGACGAGGACACCGATCTCGAGCCCGACAATCATCAGCGAACCTTCGCTGCAATCCATCATCGCCCAGCCCAGCTTGCCGACTTGCATCTTCCGGACCTGGACTTCGAGGTTGGCGAACATCGAGGATGCGATCGCCCCCAGCATCTCACGGTCATGGTCCGACGAGAGCTGTGCCGAGATGACGAGGCCATCACGGCCGACAATCAAGGCACCTGAGGCACCGCGTACCGCCTGGATGCGCTGGAGCATCTGGTCCAGCTCCTCACCCCGGGCCGACGTGATGAGGCGGGTCCGGCCATCGCCACCTTCGCCGCGGTCGATGATCTTCTTGAGCTGATTCTGGTCCACGAGCATCTTGCCCACGGAAACAAGGCCTTCAGGGCGCGGAGGCTCGGGTATTCCGGCCGGGGGCGCCGGTACTCCGAGCGCTGCCTTGGGGGGCTCGGGAGCGACAGGTGGTGGTGAAGGCGGGAGCAACGGTGCCTCGGGGACCACGGCCTCAAGCGGGGGCAAGTAGGCGGCCTCCGGCGCGACCGGGGCCTGCCAGCCGGCATCGGCACCCGCGACAGGAGCTTGCCAGCCACCGTCGGCAGGGGGCTGCCAGCCGGCATCGGCACCTTCGGCAGGGGCTTGCCAGCCACCGTCGGCAGGCGGTTGCCAGCCGGCATCGGCACCTTCGGCAGGGGCTTGCCAGCCACCGTCGGCAGGCGGCTGCCACCCAGCATCGGCACCTTCGGCAGGGGCCTGCCAGCCACCGTCGGCAGGCGGTTGCCAGCCGGCATCGGCACCTTCGGCAGGGGCCTGCCAGCCACCGTCGGCAGGCGGTTGCCAGCCAGCATCGGTGCCTTCGGCAGGGGCTTGCCAGACACCGTCGGCAGCTTCGGGGGGAGCCTGCCAATCCGCATCCGCCGCAGGCGCGGCATCTTGCCAGCCATCGACGACTGGAGCGTCTGCGACCACCGACGTGGTGTCCGCGGCGCCAGGCAACATGCCCATGAACTCGCCCATCAGGTCCGCCGCCGGCGACGACACCGGTTCCTCAGGCTGGGCAGCTACGGCTGCGGGCTGAGGCTCAAAGCTGTCGAACAGGCTGTCCAGCGAGGCATCGACGCCATCCGGAAAGAGCTTGTTGGGATCCGAGGCAGCGGCATCCTCGGGTTGCCGAGGGGCCGGGGCGGGCGCGGGTACCGCCATCTGAGGCGCTGGTCCGGGCGCTTGCTCCCAACTGCTCGAGGCTCCCCAGCCATCATCGGCAGGGGCCTCCGTCGGCGCCGCATCCGTGGGGGCCGACGAACCACTCAGCCAATCCTGCCCCATCGGACCTGCATCGGCCCAATCCGCAGCAGGAGCACCGCCCCCGCCTTCGCCAGCGGGGGTCCACGCATCTGCGCTATCACCCCAGTTCGCTTCACCGCCCCAACTGCTGTCCGAGGTATCCCAGCCCGCCTCTGCGGCCAGCGAGGTCTCCTCATCGGACCAACCGGCGTCTTCCGCTACCGAAGCCGCATCAGCGTCCCTGCGCTTCTTGCCTTTGGCAGGCTTTGCCTTGCCCTTGCCCCCGGGCAACAGGCGTGCCAGGAAGCCCATGAGGCCACCGGAGGGAGCCTTGCCGGACTTGCCCTTACCCTTGCCCTTCGTGGCGGCTTTGGACTTTTGCCTTGCCATGCGTGTTCCTCGAGAAGCGCGTTCCGACCGGGCCGAACAAGGTCAGGACGACATGCTATGTTACCCGGGGCCCGACGATTCTCACGCCAGCCGCCCACGGCTGCGGGTCAGCTGCGTCGACGCGCCCCGAGTCGAAATTCGAGCTCAGCGAGCAAGCCAGCTTCGAGGACCTCGATCTCGGCATCCTTCAGTGTCCGATCCTCGGCCCCGAAGTCCAGCGCCATCGCGAGGCTGACCGAGCCATCGGGCAACCCGGGCCCGGCATAGCGATCAAAGCAGCGCACGGACCGCACGGCCTGTCCACCTGCGTCGCGAATGACGCTCTCGACCTCTGCCGCCGTCACCGTCGAAGCCACCACGACCGCGAGGTCGCGACGTGCGACCGGGTAGCGGTCGAAAGGCAGGAAATGCCGTAGGCCCTTTTCACCCGCAAGCGCAGGCAACCGCACTTCGACCAGAACAACCCGCCCCCAGGCTGCTAGATCGAGCTTTTCGAGAAGTTCAGGATGCACTTCTGCTGCCACGCAGGAGCCGGACGGCCCACCGACGGCCGTCCGGCCGGGCTGCAGGCCGGGCAGAGTCGCCGCCCGCCATCCGGCCGTTCCGGCCACGCCCAGACAAGCCAAGAGGGACTCGAGCAGCCCTTGTCCCCAGCGGACATCCGGCTGCAGTGCCTGAGGGACATGGAGCCAGGGCCCCGTCTCGAGGCCACCGGCGATCAGGGCTGCGAAACGCTGCTCCTCACGAATCTCGCCATCCTCGACCCACGCAACCTGCCCGACCTCGAAGAACATCGCCCGTTCCGCCCCTTCGCGACGACGGCGGGTCGCAATCTCGAGCAACCCCGGCCAGAGCGAGCGCCTCAGGACCTGGAATTCGCCCATGGCCTCGGCAACGGCAACGGCAGGCCAGGACACGAAAACATTATCCCGATGGGCCGCCACGAGCGAGGGCAGGACCACCTCGTCCAGTCCGGCCGCCGTGGCCCAGCCACGCAAGGTCGCCGCGACATCGGCCTTGCCGGCACCCGCGAGCCGGACCATCGGGGGCAGGATCGCTGGTATGGCATCGAGACCACACTGGAAGGCAACTTCCTCGACGAAGTCCACCTCACGCTGCAGGTCGAGACGCCGCCAATCGGGGGGAGTGACCTGCCAAGTCGCATCCTTGGCATCCACCTTGGCACCGATGCGCTCCAGAGCGGCGAGTTGGCCCTGATCCGCAACATCAAGGCCCAGCAATGCACGGGCTCGTGCCGGCCGGAAAGCGACGACGGGCGCAACGATCGCGCCAGGAACCGGAACCAGATCCGCTGCCTGACCGGCCCGGCCCCCGGCCACGTCCACGATGCGCCGCACGGCCTCGGCGAGCAGCGCCGGAATGGAATCTGCATCCACGCCTCGCGAGAAACGCTGGGCAGATTCGGAGTTCACCTGATGGCGCCGGGCCGTCGCACGGACCGCGGCGGGTTCGAAGCTGGCAACCTCGAGCAGCAGCGCCGTCGTACTCGCCTGCACGGCCGTCGCCTCACCACCCATCACGCCGGCAAGGGCGACTGGCCCTTCCGCATCCGCCACCACGAGGTCCGCTTCATCCAGTTGCACCTCGCGGCCATCGAGCAGAACAAGCGTCTCGCCTGCCACGCCCGAACGGACCTGCATACGCCCGCCCTGCAGGTGCTGCGCGTCAAAGACATGCATCGGCTGACCGAATTCGAGCAGCATCAGGTTGGTGACATCGACGATGCCGTCCACGGCCCTGAGACCAGCCGCCTCGAGGACGCGCGCCACATCAGGCGCAGAGGGGGGAACGCTTACGCCCTCGATGGCGCAGGCCGCATAGCGCCAGATACCTTCAGGCGCGACGGTCAGTTGTGGCGCTGCCGGTCCGCCAGCCGGGAAAGCCACTGGGGACGGCAAGGGGACCAGATGCCCCAAGCCCAACGCAGCCAACTCGCGCGCTACACCGTGGGCGGACAAGAGATCACCGCGATGGGCCGGCACCGCAAGATCCAGCACGACCTCCCCCAAATCCATCGCTTCGGCGATGGGCAGGCCCAACACCGTTTCCGAAGGCAGGACCCAGACGCCGTCCACGCCGTCCCCAAGCGCCAGCTCCTCGCGCGAGCAGAACATGCCTTGGGACATCACGCCCCGCATCTTTGAGGCCGCGATGGCCTTGCTCGTCGGCAAGACAGCACCGTCGAGCGCGACGGGCACGATGTCTCCGGCCTGTACGTTGGTTGCCGCCGTGACGATCTGCAAGGCACCCGCAGCCCCGGCATCCACCGAGCAGACCCGGAGACGGTCCGCATCCGGATGGGCAGCAGCGTCTACGATACGTCCCGTGATGACCCGGTCCATACCTGGCGCAAACCGCTCCACGCCTTCGAGTTCGAGAGGCGACCGCGCAAGCGTCGCGCTGACCTCGCCAAGGCTCCAGGTCCCTCCAAGTCGGCCGCGCAGCAGATTCAAGGGCAGACGCACGGCACTCTCCTAGAACTGGGCCAAGAAACGGGCATCGTTCTCCCAAAGCAGGCGGATGTCCGGAATCCGGTGCCGAAGCATGGCGATGCGCTCCACGCCAAGACCGAAAGCGAAGCCCGAATAACGCTCGGAATCGATACCGACGGCCTCGAGAACCGCCGGATCCACCATGCCGCAGCCCAATATCTCGAGCCAGCCCGTATGGGAACAGATTCTACACCCCGCGCCCTCGCAGAAGACGCACCGCACATCCATCTCGGCCGACGGTTCAGTGAAGGGAAAGAAACTGGGCCGCAACCGCATGGGCGTCCCCGAGCCAAAAACCCCTTCGGCGAAAGCCTGAAGAACGCCCTTGAGGTGGGCAAAAGTGATGCCCTCAGCCACATGCAGGCCTTCGAGCTGGTGAAACATCGGGTAGTGGCGCGGAGTCACGGCGTCGCGACGGTAAACCCGACCCGGCGCGATGATCCGGAAAGGCGGCTTGCCCGCCGCCATATGGCGAATCTGGACCGATGAGGTCTGGGTGCGAAGCAGGCGACCGTCCGGCAGGTAGAACGTATCCTTGGGGTCCCGGGCCGGATGATCCTCCGGCGTATTGAGCGCCGAGAAGTTGTGCCACGCATCCTCGACCTCCGGGCCCTCGGCAAGCCCGTAGCCCAAGCTCTTGAACAGGGCAACCAACTCGTCACGTACCTGGGACAGGACATGCGCATGGCCCATCGAGCGACCAATGGAAGGCATCGAGACATCCAACGCCTCAGCCTCGATACGTGCTGCCGTCTCGGCCGCACGAAGCACGCCCCCTCTCTCCGCATGGGCGGCCTCAAGCGCCACCTTGAGCCGATTGACAGCGCCCCCGTATGGCTTGCGCGCTTCGGGGGGCAGGGTCGGAATCAGCTTAAGGGCCTGCGTGACCCGCCCGCGCTCGCGGCCGAGAAACTCGGTCAACCAACCCTCTAGCCCGGCCGTCGTCGACAACGTAGCAAGCCGATCAAGCGCTTCCCGCTCGATCGACTCAAGTGCTTCCTGAGCGGTCGTCATCCGGCTAATCCGTTTTCAGGCGTGCCCGCGGGGGGGCCTCAGAAGGGGTACGGACCGTCGAAGTCCTCTGGCTCGCCGCCCCCCAAGGGGTCCGCCTCAAACGCCGGAGAGGATGACTTGGGCGCGACCGGGCGATCCACATCATAGGAAGACATCGTGGAGGCAGGGAGCCCTGGCTCCATCCCGGTGCCGATCGCCTGAACAACAGCAGCCTCGATGAAGATCCGGGTCGCGTTCTGCTCGTCCCGGAACGTCTTCATGCGACCTTCGACGGCCACGACCGACCCAGGTTTCAACTGCGCGGCCACCTCAGCCTGACGCCCGACCGCCTCGACGGAGAAGACATCAAAGCGAGGGGCATCCTGCTCATTGCGCGCCGCCTTGGCCACACGCATGCGAAACCGGGTCAGGTCATAGCCCGTAGGGGTGGTACCGCGATGGGGCACGCCCTGGGCATCGGTATCGACCGTACCCACAAGCACAATCTGGTTGACCGACACGCGCCTGATCCTAGGCTTCGGCCGGCGCGGCAGCAGCCTTGGTCTGGATGGGGCCGGCCTCTTCCTGCGTCAGGATCATGGCCCGAAGGAAGTCATCCGAAATGGCGAACAGACGACGAAGTTCGTCAAGCAGGAGCTGCGCACCCTCGAAGTTGACGAGGCAGTAGGTGCCTTCGCGCTGATCGTTCACTTCATAGGCCAAGCGACGCTTGCCCTTCTTCTCGTGGCGGACGACCGAACCGCCGAACTTGGCGATCAGGTCCTCGACCTGCTTCATGGCCGCATCCACCTGCTCATCCTCGAGCTGGGGACGGACGATGTACATCGACTCGTAAGCCTTGGTCACGACAATGTCTCCACACGGACAACGGCCCGCCGCCTGCAGCGGTCGAACAAAAGGGATGAAGCTTCAGCGTACCACGTCAGGCCCCTTCGGGAAAGAGGGACCCGCGTCGTCAGGCCGTCGCCTGTGCCGACGGAGGCAGCCCGGCAGGCGGCTGCTTCGCAGCAGCGCGATCCCGCCAGAGCACCAGCAGGGGCGCCGCATTGAAGATGCTGCTGTACGTACCCGACACGATGCCGATGAGCATCGACAGACAGAAGAAGAAGATGCTCGAGCCGCCGAAGAGAACCAGCGGAATCAACGTCAGAACCACGGTGAGGCTGGTATTGATCGAGCGGGCGAAGGTCTGATTGACGCTGCGGTTGGCCACGTCCCCGAAAGTGTCGCCTTTGCGCGCCAGCCCAAGGTTCTCGCGGAAGCGATCGAAGATGACGATAGTGTCGTGGACCGAGAAACCCATGACCGTGAGCAACGCCGTCACGAGGAGGCCATCCGCCTCGGCACCCAGCGTAAGACTGAGAATCGCGAACGAGCCAAGCATGACGACCACGTCATGGACCATTGCCGCGATGGCGCACATGGCGAAATCGAACTGATAGCGAACGGCGATGTAGCCCAGAATGACCAGAATGCCCGCGACAAGGGCCAACATGGCGTTTCGGAGCAGCTCGGCACCAATCTTGGGGCCGACCGTCTCGATGCGCTCGGGCACGAAAGCACCCAGACCGGGCTTCTTGGCAAGTTCGGCCTTGATCTGGCCGACCTCGGTCGCGGTCAGCGTCCGAGTGCGCAGTATAAGCGTAGAACCATCCACGCTTCCCGAGGCTGCCCGTTGTGCCGTCTCCAGCACCTCCTGGATTTCGCCCTCGACCTTGTGGCCCTCGAGGTCGATGGTCCCGAGCGCCTCACGCAGTTGCTCGACGGAGACCACCTTGTCGAAACGCAGTTGCAGGAGCGAGCCCCCCATGAAGTCGATTCCCAGCTTGACCGGGGCACCGAACCGCGAGAAGCACATCACGATGGCGATGATGCCCGGGATCATCATGGCGGCCGAGATGCCGAACCACAGGGTCTTGCGGCCCATCACGTCGACGAGGAGCGCGGGATCGGGCGCGCCGGAGGGGGCAGTGTTCTCGACGGCCATCAGATACGGACTCCGAAGAGGGTAGGGGACTTCATCGAGGGAGACTCGAGGACCTGGTGGAGCAGGGCCCGTGTGACGGTGATGGCCGTGAACAGGCTGCAAAGGACGCCGGCGGCGAGCGTGAGCGCGAAGCCCCTGACGAGGCCGGTGCCCAGAGCGTACAGGATGAAGCAGGTCAGCAGCGTGGTCGAGTTCGAGTCGAAAATCGCCGTGAAGGCACGACGGAAGCCGATTTCGATCGCCGAATAGAGGCTGCGCCCGGCACGCAACTCTTCCTTGGTCCGCTCGAAGATGAGCACGTTGGCATCGACGGCCATGCCCACGGACAGAATGAAGCCGGCAATGCCCGGCACCGTGAGCGTGATGGGAATCAGCTTGAAGATGGCCAGGACCAGGACCGCATAGACGGCAAGAGCCAGGTCGGCAACCAGGCCCGGCAGGCGATAGTAGGCGAGCATGAACAGCACGACGAGCACGAAGCCGGCAACGCCCGCCCGGACGGCACTGCGAACGACATCCGTCCCCAGCGAGGCGCCGACGACCCGGTTCTCGATCTCGACGAGGGGGACGGGCAGGGCACCCGCCTTGAGCTGGCTGGCAAGCAACTGGGCTTCCCTGGCCGTGAAGGACCCCGTGATGATCGCTTCGCCCTGGAGAATGGGCTCGTTGACCCGAGGGGCGGACACGACCTTGTCATCCAGCTTGATGGCAATGGTCTGACCCACGAACCGGCTCGTCAGGTCACCGAAGAGCTTGCCACCCTCGGCATTGAACCGCAGCGAAACGTGCCAGCCCTTGCCGATCCCCGCCCCGTCCGGCTGGGCGCTGGCATCGACGAGCATCTTGCCCGTGAGCGGGGTGTCGGCATAGGCCGAGGCCGATGCGTTGCGCATCGGGGAGGTGGTGACAGGCTCCTGGAAGACCAACTGGGCCGTCTTGCCCAGATAGTTCCGGGCCTCATCAGGATTGCGCAGGCCGGGCAGGTCGATGACGACCTGACGCTCGCCCTTGCGCTGGATCGAGGGCTCCGTGACGCCATACTGGTCGACGCGATTGCGAATGACCTGAATGACCGACGCCATGACCTTGTCGTCGACCTTGACCGTGGCGGTGTCCTTGGCCTCGAGGACCAGATGCATGCCGCCTTGAATGTCGAGGCCCAAGCGGAACGGGAGCTGCTTGCCGTCCTGGACGACCCACATCGACCCCATGGTCAGCAGGACCACGAGGAGCAGCATCACCTGGCGCGGCGTTATTTTCACGAAGCATCACCGGTAAAGAAAGGACAAGGCCGTTCAGTCTAGGCCGGTGGCAAGGGAGGGTCAAGAGACCGTAGCATGCAGGAGTGTCGCGATTGCTGCTTGTCCTGCTCGGACTCACCCTGACTGTCCTCGGCCTCTTCCTCGAGGTGCCGTGCCCTGTCGTGGCGCCTGCAGGCGGCCTGCCCCACGGGGGAAGCATCCTGTTCGAGGCCGCGGGCTGGACCGTCGGCACGGCTCCGTGGACCTTGCAAGCCCTCGGGCCGTGGGTTGCCGGCCTGACCCTGCCCCCGGCGCAGGCAAGTGTGGCACTCGCCCTGTGGCTGGTGGCCTGCCTGCTCGGAGCACCCTGGGCAGAGTCGTCCCGCGGCCTCGCGATGCTTGTGGGACCCGCATTCGGCTTCCAGTTCGGCATGGTGGTCCAAGCCCTGGTCATCGCCTGGTGCGTCCGCGGAGGAACGTACCGGCATCGCTTCACCGGCCTGTTGCTGGGCCAAACCGCCTGTTGGTCCTGCGGTGCCGCCTGGCTGGCGCTGCTTGATTTGGAACCCTGGCCCGCGGTCGCAAGCCAGGTATCGGGGCTGCCCGGCCTGCTGGTAGCTTGGGCAACGCTTTCCGCGCTGCCCAACGCACTCGGCCGCCGCAAGGAGGCGCACAGTCCCCCGGCATCGCCTCAAGTCATCCGCTGAACCGGGTCCACGACCGTCCTGAACGGGACAACCCAGCCGTCAAAGCCCGACATGGCCCGCGCGACCTCCTCGGCGTGCAGGGCGTCGCTGGCCCAGCCCACCCAGCACGCCCCGCTTCCCGCGAGCAGGACGCCTTCGGCACCCGCCGCAAGCAAGGCATCCGGGGTTGTCCCCAATGCCGGCAAGGCCCGGCGCACCGGAATCTCAAAATCATTGGCCGTGGCGGCCAGGATGCCCGGCCTGTCGCCACGGAGCCACGCGGACCTCAAGGGCGCGAGATCACAGGGTAGCCGGGCTGGCACTGCGTCGAGCCAATGGTAGGCCTCGCGCGTGGGCACCCGGTCCGGGCCGCAAGCGAGGACACCATGCAGTTCCGGCCCAGTCGGCAACGCTTCAAGCAGCTCCCCGCGGCCCGTGGCCCACGCCGGCCCGTGGCCCAGGAAAAAGGCGACATCCGAACCCAGACCCCGCGCGAGGGAGTCCGCCCGGACCGCATCCAGGTCCCCGCCCAGGACCAGTACTCGCAGGACAGCCGCCGCATCGGCAGATCCGGCACCAAGTCCGCCACCCGCCGGCAGGTGTTTCACGAGATGGAAGGCATAGCCGTCGGGAGAACCCGCCAGCTGCCAAGCCCGATGGGCCAGATTCCGTTCGACAGGCCCGAGGTCCGTGGCGGGGGCACCCTCCGCCCACGAGACCTCCCACGACGTGGCCCCCGGGCGCCGCGCGACACGCAAGACATCGCAGGCATCGATGGCAACCAGCAGGCTGTTGACGGGATGGTAACCGTCGACTCCCGGGGGGCCCACCGAGAGACCGAGGTTCAGCTTGGCACAGACCCGCCAGTTGCCCGCGGGCTCAGTCCGGCAGGGCATCGGCGAGTCGCACCAGGCCGGCCAGGTCGAGCGTTTCGCCGCGAACCAGCGGATCCAGGCCCGCGCAAGCCTCGGACAGGACTTCGGCGGACCAGCCTGCGGCCTTCAGCGCATTGCGCAGGGTCTTGCGCCGCTGGGCAAAGATGGCCCTGACCACACGCCGGAACCGTACCGGACTGGCAGGCGGTACCGCCCATCGGGCGCGAACATCGATGCAAACCACGGCGGAATCCACTCCGGGCACGGGCTTGAAAGCCCTGCGCGGCACCTTGCAGACCAGCCGGACCTCGGCGCGTTGCCGGACCGCGACGGACAAGGCGCCCCACTGGCGCGAACCCGGTTCCGCAAGCAGGCGATCGGCCACCTCTTCCTGGACCATCAGAACCAGCCGGCGGAACGGCGTGCCGGTGTCCCCGGCGTCGTCCGCACCCAAGGCCCGCAAGATCAGCGGGGAAGTCAGGTAGTAGGGGATGTTGGCGACCAGCATCGCCCCCTCAGGCAAGCCGAGCGCGGACCAGGACGTGCCCATGACGTCCGCCCACACCACCTTGAGATTCGGATGGTTGGCCTCGAGCACCCGCAGGCCCGTCCTCAGCCGCTCGTCCAGCTCCACGGCGATGACGCGAGCCCCTGTCGCAAGCAGGCGCTCGGTCAGGGCACCCTTACCTGGTCCCACCTCGAGCACCGTATCGCCACCCTCCGCAGCAGCGGCCTCGATGATGCGGTCGAGAACCGAGGCATCCGTCAGGAAGTTCTGGCCCAGGCTGCGCTTGGCCCTGAAGGCAGGGACCGGCGGTCGCTGATTCATGACTGCACCGTGCCGATGCGAGGCTCCTGCCCCGCACGCAAACGCTTCAAGTTGTCTTTGTGCCGGAAGATGATCCAGGGCCCCGCAACGCCGCCAAAGAGCACGACGGGCAGGGAAACGGACCAAGGCGCCAGGCCCAAATTCCCGAGCAACAAGGCAAGGGGCATGGCCGCTGCCGCCCCGATGCTGGCCACGGAGACCGTACGGGTCGTGGCAAGCAGCACCACCCAGACGACCAGCACGACGGCCGCGCCAGCCGTCGAAAGGGCGAGAAGCGCACCCGCCGTCGTCGCGACGCCCTTGCCGCCGGCACCCTGAAGCCACGGCGAATGGCCATGGCCTGCCAAGGCGAGCAGCGCCGCCGCCACCACGACAGGCAAGGGGGCAGCCCAAGCCTCGGCCAGCAGGATGGCCAGGGCACCCTTGCTGGCGTCAAGCAACAGGCAGCAGGCCCCGACGAGCTTGCCCGCGGCCCGGTCGGCATTGGTCGCACCGACGTTGCCGCTGCCCGTGGAACGGACATCCCGACCCGAGAACCACCGCGGAAGCAGATAGGAAAAGGGAACGGTCCCGATGAGCCAAGCCAAGGGCAGGACAACCCACCAAGCGGCCGGCATCAACGCTCGCGGCGCTCCCGACGCGGCCGGTAGATAAACCTTATGGGCACCCCGACGAAGCCGAAGGCATCCCGCATCCGATGCTCGAGATAGCGCGTGTACGAGGGCACCGAGAGCTCGGGTTCGTTGCAGAAGAGGATGAAGGTCGGCGGGTGAGTCGGCCCTTGCTGGGCGTAGTAGACCTTCAGGCGCCGGCCGTGTCGGGTCGGTGCGGGCTGCATGGCCGTCGCCTCGGACATGACTTCGTTCAGGACCCCCGTCGTGATGCGACGACCATTCTCGTCCGCGACCTTGATGGCGGTATCCAGCACCTGCAGCGCGCGCTGGCCCGTAAGGGCAGAGATGAAGACGACAGGCGCGAAGTCCGCGTGAGGCAGTGCCGCAAGCACGTCGCGACGGAATGGCTCCATCGTGTGCTGGTCCTTGGGCACGAGGTCCCACTTGTTGACGACGAGCACCAGACCCTTGCCGCCTTCGACCGCCATCTCGGCGAGCCGCTTGTCCTGGTCCGTGACACCCATCGTGCCGTCCATGACGAGCACCACGACGTCAGCGCGCTCGAGGGCCTTCAAGGCGCGGACAACCGAGAACTGCTCCACGCCGTAGTCGACCTTGGATTTTCGTCGGATGCCGGCCGTATCGACCAACCAGAACCGACGCCCGTCATGTTCGATGGCCGTGTCGATGGCATCGCGCGTCGTCCCCGAGACGGGGGAGACGATCATCCGGTCCTCGCCGATCAGCCGATTGACGAGCGAGCTCTTGCCCGCATTGGGACGCCCGACGACCGCAATCCGGATGGAGTCGTCCTCCTCGTGGGCATCGACCACCGGCAGACCGACGAGCATCGCATCGAGCATGTCGCCCGTGCCGGTGCCGTGTACCCCCGACACCGGCCAGGGCTGGCCGAGCCCTAGGGCGTGGAACTCGAGAACCTGCTCGAAATCCTCATACCGGTCGCACTTGTTGACGACCACGAGGACCGGCTTGCGGGACTTGCGCAGAAGATGAGCAATCTCGTCGTCGGCAGGCAAACGACCTGCCTTCCCGTCCACGACGAACAGGACGAGGTCGGCCTCGGCGATGGCCAAACGGGCCTGGTCGGCCACCTGAGCCAGCATGTCGTCGTCGGTACCGGGGACGATGCCTCCGGTATCGACAGCCAAGAACTGGCGCCCACACCACTCGACGCGGGCATAGAGCCTGTCGCGGGTCACCCCCTCCTCACCGTGGACGATGGCCTCGCGCGACCCGACAAAGCGGTTCAGCAGCGTTGACTTGCCAACATTGGGACGACCGACGATGGCCACGATGGGCAGGTTCAAGACAACACCTCGAATGGTTCCGGCTCGCGAAAGCCCTGGACGACCACGGTCCGCGGCAACCGCTCCCGGAGAAAACCGACGACCACGTCCACGACGGGCTCCTCGGAGGCCTGATGGCCGACCTCGAGAACACAGACCCCGTGCGCCGACGCATCCAGGGCGTCGTGATAACGAATCTCGCCCGTGATGTAGAGGTCGATGCCGAGCGCTGCGACGCGGGGCCAGAAGTCCCCACCCGCGCCGGAGCAGACGGCCACCGAGGCCACCTCCCGGTCGTGGCCGCGCACCAGGCGAAGCGAACGTGCCTGCAGGGTGCGGCCGACCTCGCGGCACAGCGCATCGAGGGCCCGGGGCGCTGCGAGCTGGCCCCAGAGGCCCAGCCCCCAGGGAAGCCCCTCCTCGTCGCGCCCCTCAGGCACGAGGATCTGGTCCAGGTCCCAGCCCATCAGGTCGGAGAGACGCCGGTTGCAAGCCGTGACATCCAGATTGGTGTGCGCGGCGTAAAGCATCAGGTCCCCGGCGAGCGCCTCAGCCAGGACACGACCCGACTCGCGGTCCGTTCGCACCTCGGAGAGGGGCTTGAAGATCAGCGGATGATGGGTCACGAGGACGTTCGCACCCATGGCCCGAGCCGCACGGACGGCAGCCATCGAGGGGTTGACGCTGACACAGACCCCGGTGACAGGACCTGCGTCACGCCCGACCTGCAGGCCGACACGGTCCCAGGACGCGGCCCGGGTCGGCGGAGCCAATACCTCGAGCCAGCGGACAAGCTCCGAGCGCTCCATGCACTCATGCTAGCACGGAGGCCCCGAAGCAGCCTGAGCGGCTATAATGGAACAGATCTCCATGCCCGTCGACGTACCCCCGACCCGTCACCTGCCCGCCACGTTCCGGCCAGCCTCGGCCACGTCAGGCGCAGCGGGCTGGCAAGTAGGCGGAAATCCTCTGGCCGGGCTTGCCGAGGCCCTCGGCACCCCCGTCTGGGTGATCGACACGGGCGAAATCCGGTCGCGTCTCCGACGCTTGTTCGCGGCCTGCAGCGCACACTGGCCCTCCGGGGCGCGGATTCTCTTCGCCAGCAAGGCCCATGGCCATCCTGCCATTGCCCGGCTGCTGGCCGACGGGGGAGCCGACCTCGAGACGGTGTCCATCGGTGAAATCGAGGCGGCCGTGGCGGCCGGGGTGGGGGGAGATCGTATCGTCCTGCAGGGACACGGCCGGGCACCTGACGATCACGCCCGGGCCCTGGCCCACGGCGTGCGGCGCTTCCACGTCGATGCCTGCGACGAGATTGCCCCGTTGGCCGAGGCGGCGGCAAGCGCAGGGGTCTCGGTGGAGGTGCTGGTGCGTGTCCTGCCGGGCATCACGGCCGATACCCACCCCGCGCTCGCGACCGGCGTCGCAGGCAGCAAGTTCGGCCTGCCCGAGGGGCCGGATCTGGACCAGGCCGTCGGGGCCATTCGCCGTGCCGGCAACCTGAAGTTGATCGGCCTCCAGCTCCACACGGGGTCCCAGATCCATGACCCTGAAACCTTCAAGGCCACGGGGGCCGTGGCCGGGCGTATTGCTGCGGACCTGCACCGCCGCACGGGCTGGATGCCCGCCGTTCTGGACCTGGGCGGAGGCCTGGCCGTGCCTTATGGCCCTGACGATGCCGAGCCGAATCCGGAGGCCTGGATCGAGGCGCTGGCTCGGGGCTTTGCCGAGGGCTGGCCCGACGCACCGGCCACGTGGCCCCAGCTGGTCGTGGAGCCAGGCCGTTGGCTGGTCGCCACAGCCGGCTGCACCGTCTACACCATCCTCTCCGTCAAGCATGCCAATGGCTGCGTCGTCGTCGACGGGGGCCTCGCGGACAATCCCCGGGTGTCCCTGTACGAGGCGAACTACGTTCACGAAGGCCTGCTGCCCGGACAGTCGGAAGGCGGGCGTGCTTGGCGACTCGTCGGCAGGACGTGCGAAGAAGGCGACGAGTTGGGTACCGTGATGCTGCGGGATCCCCGGCCCGGTGATCGCATCGTCGGCTGGGTCGCGGGGGCTTATCACTACGCCATGGCCTCCCGCTACAATCGCCTGCCCCGACCTGCGCTCGTTCTGGTCGAGGCCGGCCGTCGCGCGCTGGCCAGCCGTCGCGAGCGACCTGCCGACCTGCTGGCTACGGAAATCCCGTCGCCCGAGTGGTCCCTCGGATGAGCACGTCCGCCATTCTCGACGCCCTGGTGCGGCTGCTTTCCGTCCTGCGCTGGCAGGACCTGCTCGACATCACCATCGTGTCGCTGGTGTTCTATCGTCTGTTCCTGCTGATCCGGGGCACGCGCGCCGTCCAGTTGCTGCGCGGCCTTCTTCTGCTGCTGACGGCCTATCTGGTTGCGAATGCCCTGCAGTTGCACACCATCACGTGGCTGGTCCAGAGCACGGCCACCATGCTGATCGTGGCCGTCCCTCTCGTCTTCCAGCCAGAGTTGCGACGGGCGCTCGCGATGCTGGGTCAGGGCGAGATCTTCCGTCCCGAGCGATTCGCGGCGGCACGCCCCGACGAGGAGGTCCAGCATCTCATCGGCGAGCTTGTGGCAACGGCTCGTGTCCTGACCAGCCGAAAGGTCGGGGCACTGATCATCCTCGAACGCCAGACCGGACTCAAGGAGTTCGCCGAGACAGGCACCGCTATCGGCGCTAAGGTATCCGCCGAGTTGCTGACCAGCCTGTTCCTGCCCGGAAGCCCGCTGCACGATGGTGCGGTCCTGTTGCGTGGCGACCGCATCGTTGCCGCTGGCGCCCTGTTGCCGCTCTCCGAGACCATCCGGCGCTCGGCGCGACGTCCGATTGGCACCCGCCATCGGGCGGCCTTGGGCTTGACGGAGACGACGGATGCCCTGGCCATCGTGGTTTCCGAGGAAACCGGGGCGTTGTCGATTGCCGAGCAGGGCCAGTTGCATCGATTCCTGACCGAAGACGAGTTGCGGGGGCGCCTCGAGGCAGCCTTGATGCTGTCGCGTCCCCCCGTACCGAGTCCGCTCGGACGCCTCCTGCTGAGTCGCCGATGATCCGCCTCGGACGCCAGGAAGACGGGACCCGCGGCCTGCGGCTGCTGGCCTTTCTGATGGCCATCGCCATGTGGGGCTTCGTCGGAGTCAGCCAGGAGCGATTCAAGGGCGAGGCCGAGCAGCGCCGCATCACCGTGCAGGTCACGCTGCGCAGTGCATCGGGCGAGGCCAGTCCGTCCGCGCGCGTCGAGCCGGCGTGGGTCGATGTCCGGCTCGAGGGACCGGGCGACCTCCTGAAAGCACTCGGAGATGCGCCCCCCACGGCCTCCGTGACGGTACCGGCACGGTTCAGGGCCGGTGACCGCCTGCCGGTCCAGCTGGAGGTACCTGAAGGTGTCGTCAGCGAAGTCCTGCCCGACCGCGTGACGTGTTGGCCCGAACCGGGTGCAGGCGTCTCGCCGGCCCGCATCCCGGATCAAGGAGCGGGCCGAGTCGCGCCGGCGCAGCCCGCGACGGCCGACATCCCTTGAGCGGCGTCTTTGACCGGTTGGCGAAGGAGCGCCTGCCCCAGCACGTCGCCATCATCATGGACGGCAACCGACGCTGGGCCAAGCAGCGCTTGCTTCCCGCCACCGCAGGACATGAGGCGGGAAGGCGAACGCTCAAACGGATGGTGCAGGCATGCCGGAACCTAGGCATTCCCTTCCTGACGGTCTATGCATTTTCGACCGAGAACTGGTCCCGCAGCCGCGAGGAAGTCGGCTTCCTGTGGGCCCTGTTCCGGGAGACGCTGCGGTCCGAAATTCGCGAACTGGACGAGGCGGGCGTCAGGATGATTTTTCCGGGGGAGCGCGACGCGCTGCCCGAGGACGTCCGCATTCTCGTCGAGGAAGCCGAGGCCCGTACCGCAGGGCACGGGGGCCTCACGCTCAACATCGCGCTCAATTACGGTAGCCGGGCGGAAATCCTGCGTGCCGTCCGTCGTCTGGCGACCGAGGTGGCCGAGGGCCGACTGGCCCCCGGGGCCATCGACGAAAGGCGGTTGGGTGAGGCCCTGGATACGGCCGGACAGCCGGACCCCGACCTTTTGATCCGGACGAGCGGCGAATCGCGCCTGTCCAACTTCCTGCTTTGGCAGGTGGCCTACGCCGAGTTGCACATTACCCGCGTCCTGTGGCCCGACTTCGACGAAGCGGCCCTCGCGCGCGCCCTCGAGGACTTCCAGACCCGTGAGCGACGCTTCGGGGGTGGTAGGTGATTCACCTGGTGCGGGGCGAGCGGAGTGGCGCCAAGAAGGACGGCCCATACGCAATCGATGGCTACGAGGCTGACGCGTGGCTGCGCGACAGTCTCGACGGGTGGCTTCCTGCTGATCTGCGTCCCATGAACCTGACGACCTTCGAGGGCAGCGCGCGGGTGGCCGAGGTGCAATCGGCGCTCAGAACCCCTTCGTTCTTCGGGGACAGGGTCGTCATCGTCCGCGATTGCAACTGGTTTACCGCCTCGGGCAAGGATGCACCGAACGAGAACGACAAGGCCGTGCTGGTCGCGTGGCTGAATGAGCCACGACCCGAGGCAGGACACCTGGTCCTGCTCGCCGTAGGTTCACCCAACAAGACGACGCGGCAGTACAAGGCCTTTTCCTCGGCCCTGTCGAGCAAGACGGCCGTGGAGCACGTCTTTCCGGGGCCCAATCCCTATGACGACAGAGCGACCGTGGCGTGGCTGGCAAGACAAGCAGGCAGCAAGGGCCTGAAGCTGCAGCCGGGTGTCGCGGAGGCCGTTGTGGCACGTATCGGCCAAGACAAGGGAGCGCTGGTCAACGAGTTGGCCAAGTTGACGGCATTCGCGGACGATCGGCCGGTGACCCGCGAAGATGTCGACCTGCTGTGCCATTCCGAGGAGAGCGAGGTCTTCCCGATCATCGAGGCCCTTCTGGCGTTTGACGTGCGCGGCGTCCTTGCGGCCTACGACGAGGTTGCGCGCCAGAAGCATCCGTTGGAGTGTCTCGCGACGATGGCGACGGTCTGGCGCCAGTACGTCTCATGCAAGGACCTGGCTGGCCAGCGGGTCGGTCCCGACGAAATCGCACGCCAGGTGAAAGCGCACCCCTTCAAGGTGCAGAAGGACCTCGAAGCCATCCGCCACTGGTCCCTCGAGGCGCTGGTGAAGGGCCTCGAGGCCATCGTGGCCTTCGATCACGCGCTCAAGCGTGGTCTAGCGGATGAGCAGGAGGGCTTTCATCTCCTGTTGGCGCGACTGGCACAACTGGGCCGCGCACGCGTTCGGGCCTGAGTCCCAGCTTCAAGGCTACCTTGGACGCCACCTGGCGCAGCAAGGCCGCCTCTTCGTCCGAAAAGGCAAGCCGGGCCAGCAAGCGGCGGGCCGTCATGAGTTTCTTGGACCTGTGGTGGTCCCGCAAGACGCCCAAGGCCACGAGGGCCGCCTCGAGCCGGTCATCGACGCGAAACCGATTGCGAAAGCGGGCATCGGAAGCCACAACCGCAGGCGCCTCGGTTCGTGTCCTCGAAAATTCCCACCCCAGCAGCAGCACGGACTGCGCCAGATTGAAGGACTCGCCCTGCCTGTGCGAAGGCAGGCGGACGACCTGGTCGCAGCGCCGCAGCAATTCCGTAGACAGGCCATACTTTTCAGATCCGAAGAGCAGGGCAACGCGCCCGGGCACGGTCCCCGCGAGCGCCACCGCCCCATCAGGGTCGAGCGGGGGCAGGTCGTCGGTCTTGGGGCGTGCCGACGTCCCCAGCACCAGAGCGCAACCTTCGAGGGCCGACTCCAGATCGTCGGTCTCCCGGAACCCATCGAGCACATCGGGCACGTGGACGGCCATCATGCGGGCTTCGGGCTGATCCTTCAGGCCGGGTGCGCCCACGATCACGACGTCCGCCAGGCCAAGATGCGCGACGGCGCGGGCAATCGACCCAAGGTTCCCGGGCACCCCGGGCTGATGCAGCACGATCCTCAGACGCTCACGCATCGCGCCCTCCCAAGGACCAAAGGTATCATGGGCCCATGGACCGGCGTGGGGAAGTTTCGGCTCGCCTGGCTGGAGGCAAGCTTGTCGCGGTGCTGCGGACGAGCGTGCCGGACGAAGCCGTCTGGCTTGGCGAGTGCCTGCTGGAACTCGGGTGGCCAGCCATCGAGGTGACGTGGACGATTCCCGATCCGGCCCGGGTCCTGCACCATCTTGCGGATCGTGCGCTCGAGGGGACGACCCTGGTTGGCGCGGGCACCATCCTCAACCGACACGATGCCCTCGAGGCCATCGCCGCCGGGGCCCGGTACCTTGTCAGCCCGGCGCGACCCGCCGGGCTGGCGGATCTTGCCCATCACCACGACCTGCCCGTCGTTCTCGGGGCCCTCACGCCCCATGAGATTCACGAGGCCATCGAGGCAGGGGCGGACTTCGTCAAGATCTTTCCCATCCACCGCCTTGGCGGCGCCGGGTACCTCCGTGACGTCCGTGCACCGTTTCCCGACCTGCGGGCCTTCGCTTCGGGGGGCATCGAACCCGGGGAAGCCGGAGCTTACCTGCAGGCTGGGGCTACGGTCATCAGCCTGGGCCAGACCTTGGCTCACGGGGACACCATTCGGTCACGCAAGGCCGATCGTGTGGCTGCGTGCGTGGCCACGGCCCGCGCATCCCTCGCCTAGCGTCCTCTCGGCCGCTCGGGATCCACATCGAGGCGCAAGCCCTGACCGCGAATCGACAACAGATGCACGGGACGAGCCGGATCCGGCTCGACGAGGCGGCGAAGGCGCAATACGAAGTTGTCGATCGTGCGGGTAGCACCGCCGGAGGGAAATCCCCAGACCGCCTCCATCAAGGCATCGCGCCCCACGATGCGTCCCTTCGCCGCGACAAGGTGACGAAGCAGGCGCAGTTCCAGCGAAGTCAGGCGGACCTGCTCATCGCCACGCAACACCTCGCCACGCGCGAAGTCGACGTCACACTGGCCGATGCGCACGATGCCGAGGCTTTCGGCAGGGGCCTCCCGATGCCAGTCCTGACGCCTGAGCAAGGATGAGATCCGAGCCAGCAGCTCCTCGAGGTTGAAGGGCTTGGTGACATAGTCATCCGCACCCACTTGCAAGCCGAGGACCTTCTCCCGGTCGAAGCCCCGTGCCGTCAGCATGAGGATGGGTGTACGGACGCCCATCGCGCGCCAGCCCCGACACAGGTCGATGCCACTCAATCCCGGCAACATGACGTCCAGCACGATCAGATCCGGACGATCGCCCCCCCGGATCAGCTGGTCGGCGGCCTCGCCATCCACGACGACGAAGACCTCATGGCCCTCCGTGACAAGGTTGTAGCGCAAACCCTGGGCGATGTGCGCCTCATCCTCGACGATCAGGATCCTCGCCATCCATCCTCCCTGGCAAGCTCACCGTAAAGACGGCCCCGCGCCCGACACCGGGACTCGTGGCTTCGATGCTGCCCCCCATGCCCATCACCATCGAGCGTGCGAGGTAAAGGCCAAGGCCGATGCCCTTGCGCCGTCGCGTCATCTCGTCCCCCAACCTGACGAATCGACGGAAGATCCGACGCTCGTTGCCCGGTGCCCAACCAATGCCCTGGTCCACGACCACGAGGGCAACCTGGCCCGGGACCCTGCCCGCGCGGAGCGTCACGACCACCTCGATCCGATCTTCGGGGCTGTACTTGACCGCATTCTCAAGCAGGTTCGTGCAGACCAGATCGAGCGCATCGGCATCGGCGCGAACCCATGCCTCCCGATCCGGCAACCGGATGCAGGAATCCGCCAGACGCAAACGCAGCCGCAGACGGCCGGTCAAGTCGGCAAGCAACTGGCGCATCGGCACATCCTCGAGTCGATAGGACCGCGAACCAGCCTCCAGCCTTCCGGCCTCGAGCACCCGCTCGACCAGATCCTGCAAGCGGTCGCAGTCGTCAGCCATCATGCCGAGGAACATCCGGGCCTCATCGGCAGGAACCTCCTTGCGCCTCAAGGTATCGAGCGCCAGCCGAAGGGACGTCAGGGGACTGCGGAACTCGTGGGTGACGGCATCCATCACGTTCTGCTGCAGCTGGTTGGCCCTGATCTGCTGGGCAAGAAACACGACATACAGGACCAACCCCGCAATGACGGCAAGAAAGAGCAGGGTCCCGGCCACCAGCATCAGTGGCCGGCCCCAGGAACCCGGCTCGAAGACCCGTTGCCACGTGCCGGGGACCTGCAACAGCGCCAGATTCCACGTCGCGCCCAGCAGGATGACAATCAGGATCAGCAGCACCCCGAAGACAATCGGGGGCACGATGGACTGACGCCACGCCCTCATCTGTTGGCCCGATCAGGCTTCAGGAACCCGGCCTCCGCTTGCGCAGCGTATCCTCTACTGACTCCCGGTCACGCCCCATCAGGCGGCCCCAGAGGTCGATCGGGCGCTCCTCACCGGGAGGTGGCGGAGGAGTCAGGGGGGGCTGGTCTTGCTGGGCATGCACGCTGGCCGCCGGCGCCTGCTGCGCGGGCCGAGTGTCGGACAGGCCACGCGCCTGCCCCTTGAGCCAGTCGATCTCCTGCATGGTGCGCGACTCCGCCTGATGCACCGTCTGGTTGAGACTCTGCATCAACTGGAGCACCTGCTGCAGACGCTGGGCAAGGCGTTGGTTCTCCTGCTGCAAGGTAATGAACTGGATCTGCTGCTGTTCCAGCATCGGCGTGGCTTGATGGACGTGACTGAGTTCGCGTTGGACCTGCTGCAACAACTGCTGGCGATCCTCGCGCTGGTCGCGGATCATCTGGTCCATCCTGCCGCGCAGCTCCTCGACCTCTCGGTCCCGCTGGGCAAGCAGCGCCTTCAGGTCCGTGACTTCCTGGCGCATCTGGCCAAGCTGCCCCTGAGGCACGAGGCGATCGTGAACCTGGCGCAGGGATTCGCGCTGGTGAATCTCGGCCTGCAGGATCTGCTGCCCGACACCGTCCAGATCCCGGCCAAGCTGCTCCATACGGCCCGCCGCGTGGACCGAAAGCTCCTCGAGCCTTGTGGCGAACTGCTGGACCACACGTTCGACCTCCCGCCGTCCGGCGCGGTCCTCTTCACGGGCATCGTCCACATGCTGACGCCGCTGGGAGGCCTCATCTCCCAGTTCGGCCCGCAGTTGGCGGCGCGCCTCATCCATGGCCTTGCGCAACTCGGCAAGCTCGCCGCGCAGCATCTCGAATTCGGCGCGACTGTGGTCGGCAGCCTGCCTGAGGGCCTGCCCGACGCCATCGACCCGGGTTCCCATGGCCTCGACACTGACTTCCTGGTTGGCCATGCGGCGCGCCATCGCCTCTGCCTGCTCGCGCAGGCGCAGCTCGGCCTCGGTCGACTTGGCGTCCGTCCCACGCCATCGCAGCTCCACGGCCGCCAGGTCCTGATCGAAACGCCCCAGACGGGCATGCTGCTCCGCCAAGTCGCGTTCACGTGCCTCCTGAAGGTCCTGGAACCGTCCCAGCAGCTCCTTGAAGCCGGACCGCTGGGCCTCAGTCGCTTCATGGGTCTTGCGCTCCAAGTCCTCAACGTTGCCCAGCATCCGCTGGAAAAGCCGATCGAGGCCACGCTCGAGAACACGATCCAGTTCCCCCCGCGTCACGAGGACCTCTTCGGGCCGGACACCACGGCGGACGCCCTGGGGCATCGGGGGGTGCTCCCCCCGTGCACGCGCCTTGAGTTCCTCAGCGACCGGCCGTGGCTGCGGCGCTGCCGACAAGTCCAGATCCTGCAGATCGACCTCGGTCACATCCGGTCCCGAGACCTCTTGCGACATCTGAGCCTCCGGCAACACAGGCGACCCGACGGCACCCGCTTCGTCATCCTGCACGCGGGCGACAGATGCAGCCGGGACCAGACCCTCGAAGGGATCTCCCTCATCACGGGCCAACGCATCGAGGTAATCCACCGCACCCATGTCCGGAACCTGAGTCCGACCGTGCTTGCGGCGACGTTGCCTGCGACGCTGGCGACGTCCGTGGGCAAGGAGAAAGCCACCGACGACCACGGCCATGCCGAGCGGAGCCGCCACCATCCAACGCTCCCGGACCATCGCGAGGACATTGCGGGACGGGGCGGTGACGAGCAAGGTCGGCTCGGGAAGCGAAAGGTTGCGCACCGCCCCCTCGGGCAGCGTATCCGACTGGATGAGCAGATAGAGGGACAAGACGCCCACGGGGGCAACCTGAAAATGCTTGCCCGTCGCCTTGACCTCGGTCTGGCCCGAGGGCATCAGGCCACGAAAGACGGCGGCCTGGTCCCGGGACAGCAAGCCTGCGTGGACAACCGCCTCGCCCTCGCGATCGAGAAGCACCGTGCGCGCACCGGCCGGCGTCGCCTCGATGGCCTTGGCCAGATCCACCCAGGGCACGACGGTCGCCACCACCCCCTGCTGGGCACCGGGCACCGCAATCAGCAAGCCATCGGGGACGGGCATGGTCAACGAACCGGACCTCGCCTCTTCCAGCCTCGCAACTTCGAGACCGCTCTCCTGAACCGGAATGGAGCGCCAGGAAGCACCGGACTTCTGGTAGAACACCAAGGGCAGCGCGCTACCTGCCGGGCCCACCACGCGGGGCATCTTGCCCTCAAAACTGGAAGCGCCAAGTGCCGCGGCTTCCTGCAGGCGCAGTTCGATGCGTCGCACCCAGGTATCGAGTTCCTCGGCGAGATCGGCCGCAAGGGCACGCTCCTCAAGGTCGGCCGCATCGCCTTCGGACCGCACCTCATTGCCCGCCGCCGACACTTCCTGTTGGCCGACGACCGTACGCCCGGAGGCCGCATTCGTCAGGCCAACAGGATCTGCCACATCCGCAGCAGAGCCCGAAGCGGGGGCTTCGGCTACCTTCGCGGCAGGAACGGCTTCACGCCCCGCGGGAGCTTCCGGACGCTCCGCCGCGCGGACCGTGGCATCCACCGGACGCAGGGGCTCGGCAGAAGCCGGCACGGCGACCATCGGTACCGTGCCCGCCAAGACGAGCCAACCCGCAGCCTTGCCGGCCCAGCGCAGCCCAGACCATCCCGCTCGCATGTCGAAACCTCCGGATATTCCAGACCATCATGCGGAGGCGGATGCGAGCAGGCGGTATGCTCCGTCACCCATATCGTACCCGCAGGTGTCAGGTTCCCCGAAGCGTCCCCAAGTAAAGCAGGCTCGTCAGTTTGCCCGATTCGGCCTCGGAGAGCGCCCAGCGGAGGTCCTCCTCTCCGGCATAGGCTTGGACGGTGCAGCGCCCGCCCAATACGAAATCGAGCAACTGGCCCTGAGCATCCTGATCCTCGATGCGACCCGCAAGGAAGGCATCCCGCAGGGCGGCGACCTCGGGTGAACAGGAGAGTTGGTAGGCCAATTCCTCGAGCGGGATCCGATGCGTACGGGTTACCAAAGGCATGACGTCTCCCTCATGGCCGACGGGTTGGCACTGCCCCGGCAAGGCTGGTGGCGGTCGCCCGCCAGTAGAGCGTACCCGCGTGGGTGGCGAGGCCATCGCGCAGGCTAGAGGGAGGCTCCTCGAGCAACTCGAGGGCAATGCGCGCACCCCGAAGTTGGAGATTCGGCATCCGGATTCCCCCATGGCGAATCCTGTCCCGCATCCCGAGCAACATCTGGTTCAGCGTCTCACCGTGACGAAGTCCCGTAGCTTCAACGAGCAGTCGGGCCATGATGCCGATTGGCACATGGTCTCCGACGCGTTCGGGCCACTCGACCTCGATGACCTGTTCGCCCAGGACTCCTCGGGCGGGGTTTGCCCGAACCGCGACCACGAGGCCGGCAATGCGCCCTGCCCACATCCGGGAAGGTGCCATGCCCGGCACGTCATGCATCGTGGCGAGGGGCAAGGACTTGAGATAGCGGTCCAACTGTCCCACGTCCCGGCCCAGTCGCGCCTCGGCTGGACGCGCCATCAAAACAAGCACGAGGGCCATCGCCACGACCGTCCGGACCCGGGCTACCACGGTTCCGCCCCCGGACAGTCAGCCGCCAGAGAACACGACGCGCAGCGTGGCTTTCGGGCCACACAGACCCTGCGCCCGTGCAGGATCAGCCAATGGTGCCCTTCGGCCCACGACTCCTGCGGCAGGCGGATCCCGAGGTCCTCCTCGACGCCCAGCACGTCTCGGGCCCGCGAGAGGCCAAGGCGACGGGCCACCCGGAAGACATGGGTGTCGACGGCGAGGGCAGGCACACCGAAGGCCTGCGCCAAGACGACATTGGCGGTTTTCCTGCCCACTCCCGGGAGGGCCTCGAGGGCTTCGCGGGTATCCGGCACCTCACCCCGGTGACGCGCTACCAACATGCCGGCCATCGCCACGAGGTTCCTGGACTTGGCGGGCCAAAGGCCACAAGAGCGGATGAGGGCAGCTACCTCGGCCACGTCCGCCGAGGCAAGCGCGCGGGCATCGGGAAATCGTCGGAACAGACCGGGCGTCACCAGGTTCACACGGACATCCGTGCATTGTGCCGAAAGAATCACGGCACAGAGCAATTCAAAAGGATTGCCGAAGGCCAATTCCGTCCGCGCATCCGGGTAGGTATCGGCCAAGGCCTGCCAGATTCGCGCGACACGCTCCCGTTCGTCGGGACGTGGACGCCAGCGCTTCACGACTGCAGTCCCATCGCCAGCCAGAGCGCGCGCAAGGCGGCCCGTGCCGCCCGCAACTTGACAGACGGACGATCGACACCGGGGAAGCGATGCGTCCAACTGCCGCAAAGCCCGTCCGGACCCTCGAGGGCCAGATGAACCAAGCCGGCTTCCTCGCCCGGTCGACCACCATCCGGCCCAGCCCAACCCGTCGTCGCCAGACCCCACGTGGCACCGTGCAACGCGCGGGCCTGCCGTGCCATGGCCCGGCTGACCTCGGGGCTCACGTGGCCCGCGCGCGCGACCAGTTCTGGATCCAAGCCCAGCTGCCGCGTCTTGTGGCCCACGGAGTAGGCGACGGCCCCACCGAGGAACCATGCGGAACTGCCGGGAACATCCGTCAGCAGGCTGGCGAGCAGTCCACCCGTGACACTTTCGGCGGTAGCCAGTGTTTCGCCACGTTGGCCAAGCCGCCGTGCCACGGCCTCGGCCAGCGCCTCGTCGCCCTCCCCGTGCACAAGATCTCCGAGTCGCAGTCGGACCTCGGCCACGAGCGAAGTCAGCCGCTCCTCGGCAACGAGGGGTCCTGCCGCCTCCACGGCGACGTGCACCTCGACCTCACCCTCGCCGGCATAGGTGCCGAGTCGACAGTCGGGACGCGCGAAAAGCGATGCGATGCGATCGGCGACTTCACGCTCACCGGCACCGGATGTGCGCAGGACCTGCAACGCGACGTGCTGTTCGGAACCAACCCGCAAGCGCGGCAGGACCTCACCCAGCCACATGCGCCTGAACTCCGCGGGCACGCCGGGCAGCGCCCAGATCTCGAGACCCGTCGGACCGACCAGATGAAACCCCGGGGCCGTGCCTACGGAGTTCGGCAGCACCGCCGCACCCTTGGGCAGTGTGGCAAGCCGCACGTCGGCATCCACAGGCTCACGATGCCTCAAGGCCACTTGGCGGAGGACCTGCTCGTGGGCTACGGCGTGGAGCTCGAGCGGAGCACCTGCCCAGGCCGCCACGCCCTCGCGGGTCATGTCGTCGGGCGTCGGCCCCAGGCCGCCCGTCAGGACGACGCTCCTCGCGCCCGCAGCCGATTCCGCATCCAGTGCGGATTGGATGGCTGACACGTCATCGGGGACCACCCGCGCGGAACGCAACGACAGGCCATGCATCGCGAGATCCCGACCCACCTGCAACAGATGGCGATCGAGGACGCGCCCCGTCAGCAGTTCATCACCGATGGCGACGAAGGCGAGGCTCACGGCAAGGTGCCGAAGGTCCTGTCCCCAGCGTCGCCGAGGCCCGGGACGATGTAGCCACGCTCATTGAGGTGGCTGTCGATGCAGACCGTGTAGATGGGCACGGAGGGATGATCGGACCGCAGCCTCGAAACGCCCTCCGGGCTCGCGATGAGACACAGGAACTTGAGTTGGGCGACGCCCCGCTGGCGAAAAAGGTCGATGGTCGCCGAGGCAGACCCCCCCGTCGCCAGCATGGGATCGATGACGAGTACCAGCGTATCCGGCGAAAAGCGATCGGGGAGTTTGGCGTAGTAAGTCACGGGCTCGAGGCGCTCCTCGTCCCGGTACAGTCCGATATGACGGACTTCGGCCTCGGGCAGCAACTCCATCGCCGGCTCGACCAACGCCAGGCCGGCACGCAGGATGGGCGCAATGACGATCGGTCGGTCGCCAATGGTCTTGCCCTTGGCGATGGCCAGCGGCGTTTCCACCTCGATGTCGGTCGTGGGCAGATCACGCGTGGCCTCGAGGATAAGGAACTTCGCCAGTTCCCGGGCCCGCTGACGGAACCGCGGGACCGAGGTCCCTCGGGCCCGAAGCTCGGCAACGGCAGTATGCACGAGCGGATGGTCCAACTCGTGGACCATGGCATCGTTGGAACGTGTCATGCACTCCTCCAGATGGCGCGCGTCTGCCAGATCATCGCCACGCCGGACCAGACCGTCAGGAAGACGGCCACCCCGTAAAGGTTCATCGCCCAAGGAACGAGCGGCGGCCAAGGAACGAGCAGGGCGGAAATCGAGCACATCTGCGCAATGGCCTTGGCCTTGCCGGACCAAGCGGCGGGCCGGATGCCCTGACCCATGTCGGCCAGCACGATCCGCAAGCCCGTCGCCACGAACTCGCGCGCCAGCACAACGCTGACGCTCCAGCCCGGCAAAGTACCAGCCTCGACGAAGGCCACCAGACAAGCGGCTACCAGGACCTTGTCGGCCAGCGGGTCGAGCCACGCTCCCATCGCCGAGGTCTGTCCCATGCGTCGGGCGAGAAGACCATCCATCCAGTCCGACGCCGCAGCAAGGCTGAACAGGCCCAGCGGCACCCAGGAGCGCCAATCCAAGAGCCCATGGGGTGCCCAGGCCATCGACGCCACGATGGGTGGAACCAGCACGAACCGGAACAACGTGACCCAAGTGGCCAGCGTCAGGGGGGAGACGGGCCTGCCCGACGGGGCGTCAGAGGGCGACGCCATGGAAGTCATAGTGCGCAGCCTCTGTCACACGCACCGGGACGATGCTGCCGATCTCGAGGTCGCGCTCGGCACGGACAAAGGTCAGGCCATCGATCTCGGGGGCATCCCGGTAGGTCCGACCGATCCAGCGGCCGCGACGCTCGTCGAGGCCCTCGACCAAAACGTCGAGCGTGCGACCGACAAGCGCCTGATGGTGCTCCAGCGAGATGGCCTGCTGCGCCTCCATGATGCGGCGCTGACGCGCCACACGCGTGCGCTTCGGGACCACGGGCTTCATCGTCGCCCCCGGCGTTCCTTTTTCGGGGGAATACGCGAAGGCACCCACATGATCCAAGCGGGTCTGACGAACGAAATCGAGCACGTGTTCGGCATGCTCCTCGGTTTCACCGGGGAAGCCGGTGATGAAAGTGGTGCGCAAGGCCATCTCGGGCACGATGGAACGCATCCGCGCCACCAGCTCTGCCGGGGGCTCGTGGCGGGGGCGCTTCATCGCCTTGAGCATGTCCGGATGCGTGTGCTGCAACGGGACATCCAGATAGGGCAGGACCTTGGGCAGATCCCGGATGGCCTCGAGCAACTCGTTGGTCATGTAGTTGGGATAGGCATACAGGATGCGGATCCAGGCGAGACCGTCGAGGCCATCGAGATCAGCCAGCAGTTGAGGCAGACGGAACTTGCCCGTCTCCTTCTGGCCATATCGGGTCGTATCCTCGGCGATCAGCACAATCTCGCGGACACCTTGAGCCACGAGTCGGCGAGCCTCCGCCAGAATCGACGGCTTCTCGCGCGACACGTACCGACCCCTGAATTGCGGGATGATGCAGAACGTGCAAACGTGGTCACAGCCCTCGGCAATCTTGAGATAGGCCGATGGCCCGAGGCCTGTCAGGCGGCGCGGCAGGTCAACCAGGACGTTGCGGGCATCGGGCACGGGCGTCACGCCCTGAAAGCGCTCGCCCTCGTCCACCCGCCGCACGACGTCGACGATGCCTCCGAAATCCCCCGTGCCGATGACCGCCGAGATCTCCGGCATGGTCTCCAGCAACTCTTCCTGATGCCGCTGAGCAAGGCATCCCGCCACCACCACCCGCCGACCGTCCTGGCCCAGTTCGAGAATGGTGCGCACGGATTCCTGCGTCGCATCACCCACGAAGGAGCACGTATTGACGACGACGACGTCTGCGGCCCGTTCGTCCCCGACGACCTCGTAGCCGGCCTCGGTCAGAAGGCCGAGCATGTTCTCGGAATCCACCGTGTTCTTGGAACAGCCGAGGCTGACCATGCCTACGCGACGCGTCATCAGCTTGCCTCAGCGACCGAGGCCGGGAGCCAGGACCACATCGTCCGGTACCGGGGCGGCACCGGACAACAGGCTGTAAAGGACGGAACCGGCCTGCTCCGTCAGACCACCCGAGGGCAGCAGGTTCCACGCGACGACCTTGCTCTTGCCGGGGGAAACGGCCCACAACTCGGAACCGTCCCCGTTGACCGTCATGTTCGTCGGCTGGAAGCTGCCGCTGGGGGACAGGGCCGTGAAATTGCCGCTCGAGGCGCCCGGAGCAATGGCATAGATGCCGAAGGAGTCCGGATAGGCAAGGTAACGCCACCCTTGGGCATCCACAGCAATGCCGCCGACACCACCCGTAACACCCGAAAGCTGCACGACGGTCTCGCTGACGATGTTCAGGACACCTGGCTGCCACGAGGAAAGGTCACGTACCGACATGTACGAACCGTTGCCCGCATCCACGGAGTAGGCGAAAGCTGACGTGCCCGCTGCATCCTCCCAGATGACGACACGGGATGGCTGCTGGGGATCCCGGCTTACGGCAGCGTCGAGCAGTTGGCCACTGGTCTGGATGTTGCCGCTGTCGACGTTGTAGGCCAGCATCCGCGCGACCTTGACCGTATTCGTCAGGGCCGGCTTGCGGGACAGGACCAACACCGCATGCTTGATGGCACCGTCCGTGCCTACAGGCGCCTGACGGAAGTTGCGCACGGCAACGGACACCGGTTCGAAATCTTCGGGAAGGGAAGTGGACCGATCCACCTGCCGCGTCACGACATTGATACGACGCAACCTGCGCTCTCTGGGGCTAACGACATAGACGAACGCGCCGTCGCTGGTGATGGCGAGATCCGTCGGCTCCTCGCCGGCCTGGACGGTGGCCTCGATGTTGTTGCTCCGGCGGTTGATGATGGCGACGGAACCATTGACGCGGCAAAGAACGAAGAGCAACTCTCGGTTCTTCTCGTTCATCGTCCCCGCGGGCGCCACGACCATCCGCGACGGATAGCCCGGCACGGCGATAGGATCCGAGACCGGCCGACGAAGGACCGTGTCGATGACGGCGACCTCATTCGAGCTGCCCGTCGCGACATAGGCACGCAACGTGGGCGCCCCGCCGGACGTCGGGCCCGCAGCACCCACACCACGGAAGCAGCCGGCGAGCAGCGCCACGAAGAGGCCGAGGACGCGGCCCCGGGCAGATACGGTCAGTCGGCGCAAGCAGGCCACCTCCACGCGCCCATCCTAGCAGACGGCAGCGCGGGTCGTCAGGGTCTCGCGCCCGTCGCGCGCCAAATCACCGGAGGCCAGCATCTGACCCAGGACACCCAGCACGGCGGGGTCGAAATGGCCCGAGTCCTGCATCTCCGCGAGTGCCTCGAGCGGCGGCATCGCAGGCCGCCACGCCTTGGGCGTGGTCATGCCGTCCCACGCCTCGGCCACGGCCAGAATCCGCGCCAGCATCGGGATGGTCTCGCCCGCCAGCCCGCCGGGGTATCCGCTGCCGTCGAAACGCTCATGGTGATGACGAATCGCCGCAATGGCCGAGGGATGACGGCTGACAGGGGCCAGCAGGCGTGCGCCGACCTCGGGGTGAACCTCCACGACGGCCCGCTCCTCGGGCGTCAGGGTGCCCGGCTTGTGCAGCACGCTTGCCGGCACGGCAACCTTGCCCAGGTCGTGGAAACGCGCCGCAAGGCCAAGCGCCTCGAGGTCAGCCGCATCAAGGGACAAGCGGCGACCCATCTCGGCCGTGAGGTGCTCGAGATAACGGGCGTGACCGGCCTCGAACCCATCCATTGCCTCGAGGGAACCGACCAGCTCCCCGATGGCGGCAAGGTAGGCTTCCTGGCGCCTTTCCTCGAGGACGACGCGTCCCAGTGCCGAGGTCAGTCTCCCGACCACCGTCTGGAACAGGCGCCGCTCGCGGGCCACGAGGCGCTTGCCCTCGCGTACTGCCACAAGGACCACGCCCAGCCACTGGCCTTCGTGACGAAGGGGCAAGGCCCAGGCCTGGCCTATTCCGTAACCTCGCGACTCATCTTCGACACCGAACGGCGCCTCGACGAGCTGGGGGGTGTCGGCAGCCGCGACGCGCGCCGGCCACGAAGCGCCCTCAGGCACGACTCGAATGCCTTCGCCGCCGGACCGGGCACGCAAGAGAAGGCCATCGCCATCGCGCAGGAAGAGCAGCGCCGGCAAGCCGCCGAGGCCTTCGCGCAGCACGGCAAGGCCCTGCTCGAGCCAGGCATCCAGACTGCCCTGGACACGATCGAGTTTCTCGAGCAGCAGCATGTCCCGGTGTGTCTGCTGGTAGCTCTCGTGCCAGACCAGCGACAAGGTGAGGGTGGCCTGCCGGGACAACCACTCGAGGCCGGACAGGACGATGAGCTTGTCCTGAGGCGAGAAAGGACCGTGGCGCACGTGGTCCTGGAAGGAACCCGTCAAGGCCAGGGCGATGTTCTCGGCCTGGGTCAGGGAGATACCGGCAGCCAGCCACGACAAGGCCTCGGCCCGCAGTGCCTGATAGAAGGCAATGGCCTCCGCAGGCTCCCCGGCATCGCCTGCCCCGGCCTCGAGACGCAGCAAGAGCAGGCCGCGCGCCTGATCGACAAGCGCATCGGGGGCATCCTCGGCAGTGACAGGCGCACCACAAAGCCGAAGGGCCTGTCGAAGCCGCTGGACGGCCGGGGGCTGGCCCTCGGCCAACCACGCGGCCCAGCGTCCCCGGTCCAGCACCGCCGACTGGCGGATGGCCTGGCGGGGCATGCTGCCGGGCTCGGGTGCCGCCATCTGGACCGGTTGCTCCTTGTCGGCATCCCATCCGAAGACCCGGTCCCGCCCCCCATGCTTGGCGGCATACAGCGCCTGGTCGGCCCGGTCCAGCATCTCGTCGGCCGTCGAACGACTGGTCGCGTGGTGTGCGAGGCCGATGCTGACCGTTACCTGGACAGGCGTCTGGCTACGCCCCCAGAAGGGATGCTGGCGCAGCCGGCCCCTGAATCGTGCCACGACGGCCATGGCGGCATCGAGTGACGTCTCCGGCAGGATGACGGCAAACTCTTCACCGCCATAGCGCGCGACGACATCCGTCTCCCTCACCGACTCCCGCAACACCTGCGCCAAGGAACGCAGCACCTGATCACCCAGCAGATGCCCGTGGGCGTCGTTGAAGGCCTTGAAAAAGTCAACATCGAGCAGCATGACGGTCGTGCCATGGCCGAGGCGCGAAGCCCGACGCAACTCGGACTCGAGTTGCCGTTGCAGGTAGCGCCGGTTGTAGACCGCCGTGAGGCCGTCGGTGATGGCCAGAAGCTGGGTAGTCTGGACGAGTTGCGCCTTGCGGATGGCAAAGGTCGCATGCGCCGCAAGCGTGACGAGGAGCTCGCCCTCGCGCTCGGAGAAGGCGGCGGGCTCGGGATCCAGCAGGCAGAGCAGGCCGGCAAAGCCCTCGTCTGTCCGGATCGGCGCCGCAAGCAGGCTTGCATGCAGCCCGAAGGGCAATCCCTCGCCGAGGGGATGCGTCGTCAGATCATCGATGAGCAGGGCGTCCTCACGCGTCTGGACGGCCTGCGCGACCCGCTGCCCCCAGCCTTCGGGCAAGGTTCCCTCGGCAGGCATCAGGCCCTCGAGGTCTACCGGCTCCAGGTCTCCCGACTCACGGTCCTGAAGGACCAGCAAGCCTGCGCCAGGGTCAAAGACCTGACGGATGCCGGCGCCGATCTCTCTCAAGGTATCCGAGAGATCGGTACTGCCCGAAATCGCTGCGGCGACGCCGTGCAGAACCCTGAGCTCGCGGTTGGCGCCATCGAGGTCGGAGATGGACTTGGCCAGCTGATGGTTGGCCGAGTCGAGATCCTCGTTGGTCCTCGCCAACTGCCGGTTGCTCCGATCCAGACCCTCGACGGCCTCGGCCAGAGACGCATTGCGATCGGCCAGTTCGCGACGGACCTGACGGCTGCGCACCACCTGCAGGAACAGGATGGTCGAAGCCAGGAACGGCACGAGAACCAGGGTCGAAACCTGCCACGAGTAGGTGTGGAGAAGCCAGGGGACCATGATGGCAATGGGCGCCTGAAGCAAGGTGAACAGAAATTCCCAGCGGTCATCCTGCCAGATGAGGGACCACAGGGCCTGCCGGCGTTCGATGGCAAAGTAGCTGTCCACGAGCACCACGTTCAGGCCGACGAATGCGATGGCGCCGGCGAGGAATACGGCCGGGGCCGTAGCCTGCCACGCGGCGGGAACGTGCCCACCCAACGTCAGCACGGCGTGAGCGCCGAGCGTGGCGATGACGTACTGCGCCGTATTGAAGAGACCGGCCGAGAGCGGCCTCGCCTGGAACAGCGCGGCCCCGAGCGCCCCGGCGAGGACCACGAGCAGAGTCGGTGCAGGACCGTGCTCCAGCAGGCACGAAAAGAACACGGCAAAGGACGGGGACGTGCGCCCGCCACGAGGCAATCGGATCTGGAACGACTCGGACAGCAGACCGAGTACGAGGAAAAGGGCGAGCAAGGGATCCGACAGCGTTTGAAGCCCTTCCCCCCGCATGACGTGCACCGCGAGGAGCGCAAGGCCCGCCGTCAGGCCGACGGCCGTGACGGCGTGAAAGTAACGTTTGGCCCAGGGAGTCGCGAGCGGCGCCGTCACGGCTGCCCCCCGGAGGCAGGCTCCGCAGGCCGGACGGCGGCGTCGGGCAAGAGGGAGGCCTCGGGCGGAAAGACGGGATCTCCATCGCCGCCCCGCACCACCAGCATGTTGTCGACGTCCCGGACACCCGGCAGGTTTCGGGCATCGCGCGCCAGGACCACCTTCTGCTCGAGCGTGGCGACCTCACCCGTCAAACGCAGCACATGACCGTGAAGCGAGGCACGGATTCCCGGCACACCCATCGGCACGAGCTCGCCCACCTCGCGCACGGCCACGGCGCACAGCTCCGGCTCCCAGGGCCGACCGCGCTCGTCGGCCGCGGTAAAAAGCGCCTCCTGCCACGCCTCGCCCACGGGAAGCCTCGCAAGAAAGGCATCAATGGCCGCCTGGACGGCGACACTGGCGTCGCGAAGTCCGGAAACACCTGTCCTGCGGGCGTCTAGCGGCGTCAGCGTCAGGAGGGGCTCTCCCCCCAGTGTGTACAGGACGCCCGCTTCGCCCGGCACGGCGGCAAGCGTCCCGGGCATCCGGAGCGTGCCATCGCGAGAGACACCCGCACGCAACCTCGCTCGGATCTCGGCGAAGCGCCGCGCGAGGGCCGGAGCATCGGGAGCCGCCAAGGTGACGACGCCGACACCATCGAGCATCAACCGCGCCGTCACCCACCCCGCGGCGAACCCATTCGCGGGCAACTGGGCGGAAGGCAGGGCGCCGCCCGGGAGCGGCGCCGACGCACCGGCCAGCAGGAACGCAGCCAACACCGACACGCAAGCTTGCCCGCCACGCACGGGCAAAGATTCACAAAACGTCACGGTTCAATGATAGCACAGGCGCCCTTGGGCTGCGGACACGGCCACGGCCACGTTTGACGCCCTCTCCCCCGCCCCCTAGCATGGGGAAATGATGCTTTCTTTGCGCAATGTGGCCATTATCGCCCACGTCGACCACGGCAAGACCACGCTGGTCGATGCCCTCCTCCGCCAATCGGGTGTCTTCCGTGAGAATCAGGCGGTCGCCACCTGTGTCATGGATTCCATGGAGCTCGAACGTGAGCGCGGCATCACGATCCTCGCCAAGAACACGGCCGTGTCGTGGGGCGACACCCGGATCAACATCGTGGACACCCCCGGACACGCGGACTTCTCGGGAGAAGTCGAACGTGTCCTCGGGATGGTCGACGGCTGCCTGCTGATCGTCGACGCCTTCGAGGGGCCGATGCCGCAGACCCGCTACGTCCTTCGCAAGGCACTCGAGCGCGGGCTCAAGCCCATCGTCGTCATCAACAAGATTGACCGCCCGGGCGCTCGCCCGCGCGACGTCGTGGACATGGTGGTCGACCTGTTCATCGACCTCGGGGCCGATATCGACCAGCTCGAGTTCCCGGTTGTCTTCGCCAGCGGCCTCGAAGGCATTGCGACCCTCGACCCCGACGTGGCGGGCACCGACATGCAGCCCGTGTTCGAAGCCATCATCGCGCACGTCCCGCCGCCGCCCGTCGACAGCGAAGGAACACCGCAGCTCCAGGTCACGACGCTGGACTACAACGAGTATCTTGGGCGGGTCGTCATCGGCCGCATCCACCGGGGGCTGCTCAGGTCGGGCCAGCCGATGGCCCTCGTCGTCGAGGACGGGACCATCCAGAAGGGGCGCATCGTCAAGCTGTTCACCTTCTCGGGCCTCAAGCGCATCGAGGCGGAGACCGCGATGGCAGGCGACATCGTGGCCATAGCAGGCTTCCCCGGGGCCAACATCGGTGACACGCTGTGCGACCCGGAAACGCCCGATGCGCTGCCCCGGCTGTCGGTGGACGAGCCCACCCTCCAGATGACTTTCGCCGTCAACGACAGCCCTTTCTCAGGCCGCGAGGGCAAATTCGTGACCAGCCGCCAGCTGCGTTCGCGTCTGTACCGCGAGCTCGAGAGCAACGTGGCCCTGCGCGTGCAGGACACCGACAGCACCGATGCCTTCCTCGTCTCGGGACGGGGCGAGCTGCATCTTGGCATTCTCGTCGAGACGATGCGGCGCGAGGGCTACGAGTTCCAGATCTCCAAGCCGCGTGTCATCACCCGGACGATCGACGGCGTCCTGCGCGAGCCCTTCGAGGAAGCCCATGTCGAAGTCCCTCAGGAATATGCCGGTGCCGTCATCGAGGCGCTCGGCCGGCGGCGCGGCGAGCTGCGCAACCTCGAGCAGGCCCAGCAGACGCTGCTGACCTTCGAGATCCCGGCGCGTGGTCTGCTGGGCTTCCGATCCGACTTCATCCGGATGACGCGGGGCCAAGGCACGATGAACCATGGATTCTCGGGTTGGCGCGATTGGGCTGGTGATCTGGCTGCCGACCGCAACGGCGTGCTCATCGCCCACGAGGAAGGCGAGGCGACGGCCTACGCCTTGGGCAATCTCGAGGATCGGGGAGAATTCTTCATCAAGCCGGGCACACGGGTCTATCCGGGCATGATCGTGGGGGAACACAACCGGCCTCAGGACTTGGTCATCAACGTCTGCAAGATGAAGAAACTGACCAACATGCGCGCGGCCGGCGGCGATGAACTCGTCCGCCTTCATGTGCCCATCGACATGAATCTCGAGCGGGCGATGGAGTATATTGCCGAAGATGAGCGTGTCGAAGTCACGCCGGCGAGCGTCCGGCTTCGGAAAATGGCGGTAAAGGCCTGATGACGGCGACATCCGTAAGGACGGCCGTCTACCCCGGATCCTTTGACCCTGTGACGGTCGGCCATATCGACGTCATCGACCGCGCCATCGAGTTGTTCGACCGCGTCGTCGTCGCCGTGCTGCACAACACGACCAAGAAGGGCCTGCTGACGGTCGAGGAACGCGTGACGCTGCTGCGGGAGGTGCTCGCGGACCGGCCGACGGTCGAAGTCTGCAGCTTCCAGGGCCTGACGGCGGACTTTGCGGCATCGCTCGGAGCCCGTACCCTCATCCGGGGATTGCGCGCCGTCTCGGACTTCGATGCCGAGTTGCGCATCGCGCTGATGAACAGGCGCTTGAACCCGGAGCTCGATACGGTCTTCCTTATGACCCGTGCCGAAAATCTCTTCCTCGCGTCGTCCACCGTCAAGGAAGTGGCCTCCCTTGGCGGCGACATCACCTCGTTCGTTCCCGCCTCGGTGGCACGCCACCTGGCCGCCCGCTTCCGTCCCACCCCGTCCGATACGGAGAGTTCCCTTTGAACGTGACCGAGTTTGCTGCCGACAGCCGCCGTCCCGCACTCAAGGCCTTGGAGCTGGTGCACACCTTGGGAGAGGTATTCACCCACGCTTGGCGCATTCCGCTCGCCCGCCTGAGCATCGTCTCCGAGGACCGCTTCTACGACCTCCTCGAAGAACTCGAGGGATCGCTTCCCGGTGAGTTCGAAAAGGCGCGCGACCTTCTCGGACGCCAGCAGCAGATTCTTGACGAGGCCGAACAGCAGGCTGTCGGGATCGTGGCCGAGGCCCGCAGGCAAGCACAGACACTGGTGCAGGAGCACGAAATCGTCCGTGCCGCGCTGGATGAAGCGACACGGCTGCGCGCGGCCGCCGATGCGGACCTTGCCAGCCAGCAGGACGGTGCGGATCGCTACGCGGACGAGGTCCTCGGCTCGATGGAGGATCGCCTCGGCAGGGTACTCGCCACGGTGCAGGCTGGACGGCAGCACCTCCAGGCGGGCTGACGGTGAAGGCGCCGCGCATCGTCGTGGCCCAGATGGCACCCGCACTGGGTGACATGGCCGAGAATATCCGTCGTCACCTCGATGTACTCGAGACACAAGAAGGTCGCGACGCCGACCTGGTGGTCTTTCCCGAGCTCTCCCTGACGGGTTACTTCGTCAAGGACCTCGCCCCGGAGTTGGCCCTTCCCGAAGGCGACCCACGGCTCGCCCCCCTGCTGGAGAGGTCGATGCGGACGGACATCATCGTCGGTGCCGTGCATCGGACGGCAGATGATCAACTGCGCTTGAGCGCCCTTTACATGTCGGCTGGCCAGGTCCTGCACCGTCATGACAAGGTCTACCTGCCCAACTACGGGCTCTTCGAGGATGCGCGTTTTCTCGGAGCAGGCCACGCCTTCCGGGCCTTCGATACCCGATTGGGCAGGGTCGGCATGTTGGTCTGCGAGGATGCGTGGCACCCGTCGGCCGCAGGCCTGTTGGTGGCCGACGGAGCAGACATCCTGGTCTCGATGGCGGCCTCACCGGTGCGCGGCCTGGAGGGAAGCCGGCCGGCCGCAGCCCACGCGTGGGAAGACCTGAACCGGACCATTGCCCGCATGCATGGCGTGCACCTCATCTTCGCCAATCGGGTCGGATTCGAGGACGGTACCTGTTTCTGGGGTGGTTCGGCAGTCTTCGATCCCTGGGGTCGCGTCGTGGCCCAGGCCCCCTTGCTGGAGCCGGCAAGGCTCGAGGCCGTCCTCGACCCGAATGCCCGGCGGCGCGCCCGCACGGATACGCCTCTGGGTCGCGATGAGCGCTTCGAGGTCACCTTGGCGGGCCTGACCCGGGTTCAGGAGCGTCGCCTTGGCAAGGAGCCCCCCCATGCAGGCTAGGCCTCGCCTCCGGTCGTTCCTTCCTGCCTGCTTCCTGCCTGTCGCCTTCAGCGCGTCAGCGGCGTGGGCCCAGACCCCGCTCCCCCCGCAGTCTCGTCCCGATCCCCAGGGTCTGGCCGTCCTACTCAGCCCCGATCCCGTCGGCCTTTCGCCGGTTCTTGCCAAGGTGCTGGCCGGAGACGGCCGATTCCACCTGGCACCGGGCAACGGCATCAAGCTCTCATTGAAGGGAACCGAGCTCCAGCTCGATCCGCCCCTGACGCTCCAGGCGCGGGATCAACTGCGCGGCAAGACACCGGGCCGATACCTGCTGGTCGGACGCAGCCTGTCCCAGGCCGAGGGTGGCCCCGGCCTCTCCGCACGTGTCCTTGATCTGAGCCTGGGTGAAGTCGGCCCGCTGTTCGAGGCTACGGGCAGCAGCGTCGCCGAGGTCTCCCAGCGCGTTCGACGCTTCATGCGCGCCAACCACCCCCTCTCGGGTCACGTCCGGGACCTGAGGGACGGCCAAGTCTATATCGACCTCGGTACGCGTGCCGGCCTGGCGCGAGGGAGCGGGATCCTTATCCGGCGCATCGTCGGCATCCGACAGGACACCATCGCACTGGCCCGCGTCCAGCGGGCCGAGGAATGGTTCTCGCTGTGCGACATCGAGGAGCGTACCAGCGGCCAGATGCCTCGTGTCGGGGACCTCGTGCTCGAGGATGTGACGGGAACCCTGTCGCGACCCTAGGTCGGTGACGCCGCTCACTGCCTGACAAGGACCAGGCGACGCAAGCTGGGCTTTAGCAATGCTCTCCGAGGAACGCTGATGGCCGACAAGAACCGTATCCACGAACTGCAGGATGCCGGCATCCTCGACCGGGAAAACCCCGATATCGTGGCGCTTTTCCAGCAACTTCGCAACATCCGCGAGAGCGAGCGCAGCATTCGGTCGCTTCGGCGCAGCCTGACGCTCGACAATATCCCGTCTCTGGATGACGAGCCTGAGGAGATCATCGAGCTGGCGGCTGCACCGTCCGCATCTCTGGACAGGCTCTCGGATACCGTCCTGGGTCTCAAGGACGAGCGCGATCGGCTCAAGGGCCAGGTCGCCGAACTGGTCGAGGGGGTCTCCTCGCTCGAGGACACCATCCGGCGGCAGGCCGCCGAGATTGCCCGGCTTCGCACCCGCGGCGCCTGAACCCGCAGCCCGGCTTCTGGGCTTCAGCGACTTTCCTCATCCATACCGCCCGATTCGGGTCGTTCCGGCATGCTGAGCGGCGCCTGAGGCATGGGGTGGCGCACCGGCGGCGGCGTGACGGCAGGGCGCGGCGTGGCGGCCTTGCGCAAGGGCATGGCCGCCGTCGCGGTTTCCGTGCGCACGACCTTGCGCAAGCGCTGCGCCCTGACCTCGGCCGAGACGGTGGCAGATCCCGAAGCCGGCTTGGGTCCCCCGGGAGGAACGAACGCGGACGGAGAGGCCGAGCGAAGCGCGTGCTCCATGAACCTCGCCCAAAGTGGCGCACAAACCTCGCCACCGGTCGTGCCGCCCGACATCGTCGAATTGTCGTCGTTGCCGACCCAGACAAGCGTGGCCAGATCCGGGGTGTAGCCCACAAACCAGGCATCCCGATGGTCGGATGTCGTGCCCGTCTTGCCTGCGGCCGGCCGGGCAATGCGCCCGGCGTAGCCCGTCCCGCGCAGGATCACCCCCTGCAGGACATCGTTGAGGACGCGGACAGGAGCGGGCGGCATCACCTGGATCGTCCGCGGCACCCGCCGCTGCAGCACCGTCCCGCCGCGATCCGTCAGACGGGTCCATGACTGCGGCGGCACGAATTGCCCGTCGGCGGCAAAGGTGGCAAAGGCCGCCACCAATTCGAGCGGCGTGACCTCGGAAGTGCCGAGTGCCAAGGACATATTGGGCTGGATATCCGATCGGAAGCCGAGCCTGCGGGCCGTTTCGACCACCTTGCGGACGCCGACCCTGTCGATGAGCTTGACGGCAATCACGTTGTTGGAGATCTCAAGCGCGCGCCGCAGGGGCAGGGCACCATAGCGATCCCCCCCGTAGTTGAGCGGCGTCCAGGGCTTGCCGTCGCCACCGGTCCACGTCCTTGGTTCGTCACTGAAGATCGTTCCGGGCGACATGCCCTGCGCGAAGGCCGTCAGGTAGAGCACGGGCTTGAAGGAACTCCCTGGCTGCCGATGGGCCTGGACGACCCGGTTGAACTGCGAGCGACTCCAGTCCGCGCCCCCGACCATGGCCCGGATGGCTCCGGTCCGGGGCTCTATGGCCACCAGGGCAGTCTGGCTGAAGCGATTGGCCTTGCCGTGCTTCTCGAGGGCCTCGCGGACGAGCGCCTCGGCCTTGGCCTGCCAGTCAGGATTCAGCGTGGTCGAGACGCGAAGGCCACCCTTCTCCAGATACTCGGCCCCGAAGCGGTCCTTGAGGTCGTCCAGGAGATAGCTGGTGAAGTAGGGCGCCTTGAGTGCCTCGCGCTTTCGCGGAGGCTCGGGAGGAATCGGCAAGGCCTGCGCTGCGGCAGCCGTGGCCTGCGCCTGAGTGACGAAACCGGCGGCCACCATCTTGCGCAGGACGGTCCGCTGGTGCTGCAGGGCGCGCTTGAGACGCCGGTAGGGGCTGGCACGCTCGGGTTCCGACAACAGGCCGGCGAGCAAGGCTCCCTCAGCCAGGCCCACCGTCGAGACGCTGCGCCCGAAGTAGGTCTGGGAGGCGGCCTCAATGCCGTAGGCATTGTGACCCCAGTAGACCTGGTTCAGGTAGAGCTCGAGAATCTGGTCCTTGCTGTAGCGCCGCTCGATCTTGACTGCGAGCCACGCATCGGCCAGCTTGCGCGCGATGGTACGGGACGAGGACAAGAAGAGGTTCTTTGCCAACTGCTGCGTGAGGGTACTGGCACCTTCCTCGGCCCGACCGCCCGCAAGGTCCTTGATGAGGGCACGCGCGATACCACGAAGGTCCACGCCGGGGTGCCTGTAGAAGCGCACGTCTTCGGCCGCGATGACGGCCTGCCGGACAAGCGGGGGAACCTCGCCCAGCGGCACGACCGTCCTGTTCTCCTCGCCGTGGACCTTGGCCAGGACCCCACCATATGCATCGAGGACGACCGTGGTCTCGAAAGGCACATAGCGCTGAAGATCCTCGACAGGGGGCAAGTTGCGGAAGGCGTGGGCCACCCCGGCTGCAGCCCCGGCTCCACCGCTCACGCCGACGACAAGCATGAAGACGACAACCCTCCAGGCGCGGGGCAAGGGCCGGCGTTGGCGGCGCACACGCGTCCGTCGCCGAGCGGACCCGGTCTCCGGTTCCTGACCGGCCGAAGCACGCGCCTCCGGCACGTCAGTCCTCCATGACGAGGTGAAGCAGACCATCCAGGCGCCGCGACGCGGCACCGGCGACATCGACGACCTCCTGATGGCTGGTGCCCGCGAGGTCTTCGGGACGAACGGCGATGTTGGTGATGCAGGAGATGCCTGCGACGGGCACGCCACGAACGGCCGCGGCCACGGACTCGAGGACCGTGGACATGCCCACCGCCTGCCCACCCACCGCCTGCAGGAAGCGGATTTCAGCCTCCGTCTCGTAACTGGGACCGAGCAAGCCGACGTAGACGCCTTCGTGAAGGGGAATGCCCGCACGCAGCGCCGCGGCGAGGAAACGAACCCTCAAGCCCGGATCATAGACCTGACGGTGCCAGGGCACCTCGTGGGGCTGGCACGCAGGCAGACCCGTCAGGTTGATGTGGTCGGACAGCAGCATGAGGTCCCCGGGCGTCCAAGACCCCACTAGCCCGCCGGCTGCATTCGTGAGGATCAAGCCACGTACGCCCAGGTCCGCCGCAAGGCGGGCAATCCGGGTCGCCTCGTCGACGCCATGGCCCTCGTAGACGTGGTGGCGCCCCCGCGCAACCATCACGCGCGACGAAGAACCGGCAAGGCGCCCGAGCGTCAGGACACCCGCGTGCCCGGCCACGGTGGCACCCGACCATCCCTCGATGTCGGCGTAGCGGACATCGACCGCCTCGTCGAGTTGCTCGAGGGCCTTGAGCCCACTGCCCAGTACCACGACGTAGTCGATGCCCCCGAGGCGCTCCACGTGAGGCGCGAGGACGGAAGGAAGCGCGGTGCGCGGCATCTCAGGAAACTCCTCCGGCGGTTACATTGGGCAAGCTAGCGCCTGCCAGTATTTTGGCCTCGAGCGCACGGACGAGACGACGGGCGGGGTGCCTTGGGGCACCGGAGAGCGCGCCGACGAGAACGGTGTGCATGCCCAGCAGACGTCCGCCGAGCACGTCCGTGAATATCTGATCCCCGACGATGGCCACCTCACGCGCCGGCAGCCCGAGCAGGCTGGCGCCCGCGCGCAAGCCCGTTGGCAAGGGTTTCAAGGCCAGGTGCACATACGGGACTCCGAGTTCCGTCGCGACGCTCGCGACACGATCGCGGTTCCTGTTGTTCGAGACGACCACCACGCCCCGCAGGTCGCGGCAGGCACGCACCCAGGCAGCCGCAGCCGGATCGAGGCCCTCGCCGTAGGCAGGCACCAGCGTGTCATCGAGATCGAGCAGGAGACCCCGCACACCGCGCGAATCGAGCCATGCGGGCGACAATTCGGCGAGCGCAGGTGCATAGCCATCCGGGACAAACAGAGACAAGTCCGGCCTTCCGGGCCCACCACGGGCCGAAGGCAGGATACCCCGCACCGCCGCGCCGTTCAAGCCAGCTCGCCCAGCGCGTCGGGCAACGCCGACATCAGCCGGTCGAGCTCGGCCGGCGTCCCGACCGAGATGCGCACGCACGCAGGCAGGCCAAAGGCGCCAAGCGGCCGGATGATGATGCCGCGGCGCAACAAGGCGTCTGCCAGCCCCTGTGCACGCTCGGCAGTCCCCAGGGGCACCATCACGAAGTTGGCATGGCTGGGCACGGGCTCGAGACCCAGGGCCATAAGACAGGGCAACAGCCTTGCCAGCCCTTCTGCGTTGTTGCGGACCGTCAGGTCCAGATGGTCCGAATCCTCGAGCGCCGCAAGGGCGGCCGCCGTCGCCACCGTCCCGGGTTCGAAGGGCAGCTTGACCTTGAGCAGGGGCTCGATCAGGCTCTCTGCGGCCAGACCGTAGCCGATGCGCAGGCCAGCCAGGCCGTGGGCCTTGGAAAAGGTGCGCAACGTGATCACGTTGTCATAGCGGTAGAGTTGGCTGTCCGGATAGGTCTCGGACGGCGGCACGAACTCGTGGTAGGCCTCGTCCTGCATGATCAGGACGTGCGCCGGCACACGTGCGTAGAACCGTTCGAACTCCGCACGGGTGAAGAGCGTACCCGTGGGGTTGTTGGGGTTGGCCAGATAGATGATCTTGGTCCTGGGACCGATGGCTTCGGCCATCGCCTCGAGGTCATAGCCCCAGTTCCGCAAGGGCACCGTGCGGATGCGAATGCCCTGTGCCTTGGCCAGAACCATGATGCCGATGAAAGTGCCCGCGCTGGTCAGGACTTCGTCGTCGCCATGGAGGAACGTCCGTACGATTCCAGCCATGATGCCTTCCGAGCCCGCTCCGACGATGGTGTTCCCGAAGACCACCCTGTAGCGGCGTGTCAGAGCCTCGCGCAGGTCCCGGCTGGCGACGTCCGGGTAGAGGTGCACCTGGGCCAGCGCCGCGCGGGCGGCCTCGAGCGCCTTCGGGGAAGGGCCCCACGGATTCTCGTTGCTGGCGAGCTTGATGACATCCGTCAGGCCGAACTCGCGCTGGACCTCGGCAATGGGACGGCCGGGCTGGTAGGGCACGAGCGAGGCGATGTGCTCGGGCACGAGTGCGCGATGGGTCATCAACGTGAGATTCCTTGGCCGGGTTTCGCTGAAGGGGGCCGGAAGAGCGGCCGTTGCCATGGTGCCAGAAGCGCAACGCCACGGCCAAGACCGGGCACAAGAGGTGCCCGATGCCCGACGCTCCCGATACCCTTGGCCTCATCGCCTCCGGCATGCGCCCCGTGGCGCCGCTTCTGGGCGCCTGGCTGGTCGATCTGGCCCTGCTCGGGCCCCTCCACCGCATACTGGCCACTCGGGACGCGGCGCTGGCCGCGCGCGCCCGGCTGAGGCTGCGCATCGCGCTGTCCGCGCTGGCCGCGTGGATGGCGATTGAAGGCCTTCGCACGATCCTGCCCGGGCCATGGTGGCCGCCACAGCTGGGCTTCTGGCCGTCGCTGGGCCTGCCGGTCGGCATCGTGGTGGCCGTGGAAGCCGGCCGGACGGCCATCGTGGACGGCTGGCTCAGGCACCACCGCAAGGTCGCCGTGCCCGGCATCCTCGAAGACCTCGGCACCGGCATGACCTACCTCGTGGTCGGACTGTTCTTCCTCGCGACCGTTCACAAGATCAACCTGACGCCGTTCCTGACCCTGTCGGGCGTGGTGTCGCTCGTCGTGGGCCTTGCCCTGCAGGACACGCTGGGCAACCTCTTCGCGGGCCTTGCCATCAACCTGGACCCCCCGTTCCGCATCGGCGACTGGGTCCTCATCGAGGGAGACACGGGAGAGATCGTCGAAATTTCCTGGCGCGCGACCAAGCTTAGGACGACCCGGGACGAGTTCGTCATCCTGCCCAACAACGTCGTCGCAAAGGCCAAGGTCATCAATTACCTGATGCCGACACCGACCCACGCCCACAGCGTCCTCGTGGGCGTCGCGTACGAGGCCCCCCCGATGGACGTCGGCAAGGCGCTGCTCTCCTGTGCCACCGAAATGCGTGCCATCTCGAGGGACCCGCGGCCGCAGGTCTTCCTGCGCGACTTCGCCGATTCCGCCATGACCTACGAGTTACGGGTCTGGATTACCGGATTTGGCGAGGCGAACGCCATCCTCTCCGAACTGAGATCCCGCATATGGTACCGATTCCAGCAACTGGGGATCGAGATTCCGTGGCCCATCCGCAACGTGTACATGCGCGACGGGTCTGCACGGGGGCACGCCGACATCACCGATCGGACGGGCATCTTGGGTGGCGTCGACCTCTTCGCTTGCCTGTCGGACGAAGAGCTCCACGACCTGGCCATGAATGCCCAGCTGGTGCCTTGCCACAGACAGGAGACCATCTTCTCGCGGGGCGACGAAGGAGACAGGCTCTATGTGGTGGCCTCGGGCAACGTGGAGATGCATCTGGGAAAGCCGGGCAGAACCCAGCCGCTCGCCGTGCTGGGGCCTGGCCAGGTCTTCGGGGAGCGTGCCCTGCTCACGGGCGAACCCCGATCCGCGACGGCCTACACGACCGAGGGATGCAAGCTGGTGACCGTCGCGCGCGAGGATATGGCCCCCCTGCTGGAGGCCCGACCCGAGATGGCCGCGCAGATGGCGGACATCCTGACAGGCCGGGAGGAGCGTATGCGCGCCGCCGTGGCCGACCCCAGCATGAACCGGGGCAACACCGGTCCCCTCGAACCGCCGATTTCTGCTCCGGACCTCCTCGTGCGGGTCCGGGCGTTCTTCGGCCTCGCCTAGACTGACGGGGACGCTCTGCCACCGGGTGTATACTGGGGCGTTCCCCCAACTGCCGGGGCCACGGCCCCATGCGAGGTTCGCCGTCGTGTCCACCCTCCGCTGGTCCGGAATTCTGCTCGCCGCCGTGGCATTGGCCGCGACGCAGGTGTCCCCCGCCCTCGCCTCCGGCGGCAAGAAGGCCGCGTACCCGGCCAAGCGGGCCGATGGCCTCGTCATCGAGGACCTCGTGGTCGGCAAGGGCAAGGAAGCTCGGCCCGGGATGCGGGTCTCGGTGCACTACACCGGCCGCCTGACCAACGGCGCCAAGTTCGACTCGTCCCTCGACCGCCGCCAGCCCTTCGATTTCATCCTTGGCATGGGTGAGGTCATCAAGGGCTGGGACGAAGGCGTCAAGGGCATGAAGGTCGGCGGCAAGCGCAAACTGACCATTCCCCACACGATGGCCTACGGCGAGAACGGCACCGGTCCGATTCCCCCGCGCGCCACCCTGCTCTTCGACGTCGAGTTGCTCGACGTTCGCCAGCCCTGATTGCCCCCACCGCTTACGGAGATTCCATTCCTTGGACAAGAAAAAAACCCCGGCGACTACCAAGAAGGTTGCCCCCAAGGCGGCCGAGTTGACGGCAACGGTTCCGGCCAGCCCGGTCGCCGAGGCATCGGCTCCCGCGACGCCGCCCAGCCCCAGGGCCACGGCGGCAAAGCCTGTGGCCAAGCGCACCGCGGCGGCGAAGCCTGCCGTGACCAAGGCCGAGGCGCCCCAGGCGACGGCCAAGGTCGCCACCCGCAAGGCAAGCACCTCCAAGGGTGAGGCCAAGGCCGCCCAGAAGGCCTTGCTCGCCGAGCAGGATGGGCCCAAGCGTATCCTCTGCATCGCCTGCCTCGTGTCCGGGCGCCCCTTCATGAAGGAAGCGACCAAGGCCGGCCACAAGGTCATCGTGCTGACGGGCGAGAAGCGTCTCAAGGACGAGTGGCCCCGCGACATCCTCGAGGAGATCATCGCGGTCCCGGACATCTTCGACGAGAAGGTCGTTCGCAATGTCATCGCGTACATCTCCCAGCGCCGCAAGATCGACCGCATCGTGCCGATGGGCGACTTCGACGTCGAGATCGCCTGCATGCTGCGTGAGCACATGCGCGTCCCCGGTATGGGCGAGACGACGATGCGCTACTTCCGCGACAAGCTCGCCATGCGCGTGAAGACGCGCGAAGACGGCATCCCGGTGCCTGACTTCGTCCACGTCCTGAACCACGACGAAGTTCACGCCTACATGCAGCGCGTCCCTGCACCCTGGGTCATCAAGCCAAGGCAGGAGGCGGCTTCGATGGGCATCGAGGTCCTGAAGGACGACCAGGCTGTCTGGAAGAAGATCATGGAGCTTGGCGACAAGCAGTCGTATTACCTGCTCGAGAAGTACACGCCCGGCGACGTCTACCACGTCGACTCGGTCGTTGCCGAGCGCGAGGTCGAGTTCGCCTCCGTCTCCAAGTACGGGACGCCCATGCTGGACCTGAACAAGTCTGGCGGTGTCTTCACCACCCGGACCATCGACCGCAAGTCCGCCGATTACAAGGCACTCATCGAGATCAACAAGCAGGTCGTGGCCAGCCTGGGCTTGGTGCGGGGCGTGACCCACATCGAGTACATCAAGGGCCGCGAGGACGGCAAGTTCTACTTCCTCGAGGCGGGGGCCCGCGTCGGCGCAGCCAAGATCCCCGACGTCGCGTGGTATGCCACCGACGTGTGCCTCTGGTTCGAGTGGACCAAGATCGAGACCCAGACGAACTACACCTTGCCCAAGGTCCGCAACGGCTATGCCGGGGCCATCGTCTGCCTGGCCCGCCAGGAGAACCCGGACTTGACGCCCTACAACGACCCCGAGGTGGTCTGGGTCCAGAAGAAGAAGCACCACGCCGGTGTCATCGTGCGCTCGGACGATCCCAAGCGTGTCGAGGAGCTGGTCAACCAGTACGCAGTTCGTTTCGCCCAGGACTTCATGGCTCACGTGCCGATGAAGGCCTGACACCCTTCCGCCAGACGGAGAGGGCGTTCCCGAAATCGGGAACGCCCTCTCGCTTCGTGCAGGATGAACAGAACGCCAGGCTTCAGCCCTGGTGTGCGCCGGGTTCGGCCTCGATCAGCTCCTCGCGCTTGTAGGCCGCGGCCTTCCGACCAGCCTCGTAGGCCTCCTCGAGCGCTCCCTGGATTGTGGAGAGCTTGCCCTCGAGGGAGACGCGAACCTGATCGAGGACCTCCTCGGTGTTGCCCCGGACCTTGTCCAGGACCTCCTGGGTCCGCGAACGCAAGTCGCCCATCTGCTCGGCGACCTGGTCGCGTGTCCGGCCGCCGGACTGGGGTGCCAAGGCCATGGCGGCAAGGAAACCGCCAACAGCTCCCATCAGGAAGCCGACCAAAAGATCACCGGAACCACCTCTGGACGACATGGTCACCTCCTCGGGACGTCGCTACGCGGCCAATCGTAGCTCCCGCCGGGCCCGGCCACAAGGCTGCGGCAAGAGACATCAGTTGCGCGAGAAGCGCATGCCCCTGACGAAGAAGTATCCGTTGTCCTCGAGCGCATCGGCAAAGGCACGCAAGCGTCCCAGTTCGTCTTCGAGACGCTCGCGAACGGCATCGAGACGCTCGCGCGTACCCGGGCATTCGAGCAGTTGCTGCTTGGCGAAGAGATCGGTCTGCAACGCCCACGACGCCACCCACGATGCCCGCTCAGGGTCATCCGGCAGTTCATCGGGCAAGGGCAGCGCGGCGAGGCGCCCCAAGAGCGTCGCGTACTCCCGGTAGGTCCGATGCAGCGACGCAAGCGCCTTCTCCCCCGGCAGACTGCCGACATCGGGTGCCGCCACCACCCGAGCACGCGGATATAGCGCCCCGTCGATGCGATCGAGCAGCCGAACGCGCCCTTGCCCCAGCGTCATGATGTTCATACGGCCATCCGGGAGACGGACCACCTGCTCGATCGTCGCCAAGGTAGCCCAGTTGCAGGCCCCATCCTCCCGGCCCGGCTCGTCCCGCGACAAGGCGACGACGAAGCCCTCCTTGGCAGCAAGGCAGTCCTCGACCATGGCGCGGTACCTGGGCTCGAAGATGTGCAACGGCAGGGGCATGCCGGGGAACAGCACGAGATTGAGCGGAAAGAGCGGAAGCGTTCCCTCGCCGTCCATGGTCAGAACGCCGCGCCCAGACGGCCCCCGACCGTGACATCGGCAAGGCCACCGGATGCGGTCCGTCCGGGCACCACGAATCCCGAAGGCGCGATGAGGGAGAACAGCGTCAAGTCGAGCGGCCCCATCCTGAAGCCGATCTCGCCTCGACCGTAGAGACCGACGGCCGTCCTCAGACCTCCCCCGTCCAGGCTGGCAAATGTACCGTCGGCCGCCTGCTGCCCGGCCTGCACGATACTGCCGCTTCCGGACAACTTAGTCGGGACGGACTGCGTGAAGTCGGCGTTGGCCGTCAAGCTCTGGCTGCCTGCCAGCAAGGCCGGCCCAAGCTCGGTCCTGAGCAGCAATGAAAAGCCAGGCAGCAAGGCGAAGTGGGCCATCACGCCCCCCATCAGGCCGCCACCCCCGCCGAAATCGAGACCCGTCTTGGTATTGGCATCAGCAGCCGCACCAGCCCCGACAGGCTTGCCGCCCCAGCCGAAGCGCGCCAGCAGCAGCGGCCCGCCATAGAACTGGACCTGCCCGAGGCTTGCCACGTTGGGTCCCGTGGCCCCGAGGCGCAGGCCCGCCAGCGCGAAGGCCCCGTTGTCGGCAAGCACGGGCGCCACATTGATGAACCAGTCCGTGAACGAAACGGCCGGTGCCTGGCTGCCATAGGTCGCACCCTTGCCATAGGCCGTGCGCCCCAACTCGACGAGCAGACCCAGGCCTGCCGTATCGAGTCGGGAACCCGTCGTCGGTTCCGCCACGGCACCGACGCCCATCGACACGCCCGTACCGGCCAGCCTGAAATAGGTAGGCACAAGCGCACCCACCGAAACGGCCCAAGGCGTCTCGCGCCGCCAACGCGGCCCGGCGTCCTTGACCACGGCCTCCGGCAACCGCGAGCGGACCTTGCCGGACAACTGCTCCCGCAGCGCATCGAAGGCCTTGGCGGCAGCGCTGGCGAACTCGTAGCGGTTGACCTCCTTGTCGCCCCGGAAAAGACCGTCACCATAGCCCGACAGGACCTGGTAACGGATGACCGTCTTCATGATGGCGTCATAGCCCTTGTCCAGCGGAGAGACGTCCGAGAAGGGATTCACGGGGTCCTGGACGGTCGACCGCGCCAACAGCTCCTTTTTCTCGAGGAGCTCGACCAGCTTGGCGAAGATCGCCGCAAGCTCAGTTCGCGTGACGGGCCGGTTCGGCTGGAATCGCGAGACACCCACATCCGAGAAGTAGTCGAAGAGGTTGTATTGGCTTGCCAGTTGCTCGACCTGGCCACGCAAGCCCGCACTCTCGATGTCATCGAAGTTGAAAAGGGAGAGCGCGTTGTCCGCCAATTTCTTGCGCGAGGTGGCCTCGATTTCACGAATGAACGCCCCGACGGTCTGCGCCATCACGAGGCGGTTGACCGGCAGTTCCCCGCGAAAGCGATTGTTCTCGACAGGCATCAGGCGCGACTTGATGGCGATGGCACGCACGGCATCGACGGCCCAATGGTCGGCAGGCACGTCGGTAAAACCAGGCCGCTCGCGACCGGCTGCATGAGCAGGATATGCCGGAAGTACGGCAGGACCTGCGGCCAGCAGCACGCCGAGGACGAGGTGACGACGGATGGCGCGGTTCATGGCATGCTGCTCGTACCCCTCCGGACCTCAAGGCAAACACGCGGTTAGGCGTCCCGGGCGAGGGGTACGAAAGGGCGTGGTCTCGCACCGGGACAGGTCCAGTGTCGTGAGGAGTCAGGCGGATGCGTCGAGCTTGGGCGGTCGTTCCCCTTCTGGCAGCGTGCACGTCGAGCGACGGCCTGAAGCTTGTCTCCCCCAGCGCCACGGCTGCCGCGCCAGTCACCTGGGAGCAGCTGGTGGTCAAGGCCGAAGCTGCCGGTGGCCCATACTGGCTGGTGGCCCTGAATGACGCCGGGGCGACGGTGGATGTCAAGCCGGACGATGAGGGTGTAACCCCGACATTTCGCGTGGACCAGTTGGTGACAGCCAGCGGTTCTGCCTTGATCACGGATGCGGCGACATCTGTCGGCACGGAATCGGTCTTCGTCAACCCGTATCGACCGGGCAGCATCTATGCCTACCGCTATGCCACCACCTACGACCACAAGGGTCAGTCACCCGCGGTGTCGGTCCTGGAACTGGGCGCCGAGACTTCCACCACCTTGCCTGGCGAGGTTGAGGCCACAACGATCTTCACGGCCCTGTCCAGCAGGTCCGTCACGCTGGCGCTCAAGCCGTGCACGAATACGGCCGAAGCCAGCTGCAGCATCACCGGGGTGGTGTGGTTCACCGTGCCCGAGGTCACCGAAGCCCGTTCCCTGCGCCTGTATCTGAATATGTTGAACGCCGCAGGCAAGGCGCAGTCCGGGGAGCCATCGACGCCCCTGCCCATTCAGGCACCCGTCACGACGCCTACCGCGGCACCCGTGACTCCGCCCGCAACCTGATCGCAAGGCGCCCTGCCCGGCCGCGCGAGCCTGACGAACGGCCTTGAGCTAGTCGCTGCGCGCTACTTGAACAGATTGTTCGTACGCAGCAGCGACGCAGCCACGGGAAGCGCGATGAGCGCGCCTGCCAGAATGAAGTTCCCGAGCCCCCAGAACATGGCGGCGGGTCCGTCGTCGTCAATCTGGATGGTCGGCCCGATCTCGGCTTCCACAATCTTGCCGTCGTAGTCCGGGTCACGGAAGACCATCACGTAGCGGCCCGCAGGGATATAGAAACCCAATGTCATCTGCACCGACTCGCCGGGATTGGCGCGCACGCGGGTCGTGGCACGGGAGTAGGGATGGGGCCGGTAGACACCGCCACCCACGGCTTCAAGCGTGAACTCGGTGGCTTCGAACTTGCGGCCCTCGGCCTGAGCATCCAGATCGTTGTTGTTGGTGATCCGCACCGTCACCAGCATCAGGTGCTTGGTGGTATTGTCCCGCGTGGAGGACACAGTGCCCTTGCTGGGCAGGAAAGAAGCATCGGAAGAAGGATCGGCCTCGACAGACTCGAGAATCTCGAACTCATAGGGCACGAAGGCCGACCCCTGCTCCGATTGCGCGCGCACGGACGGCGCGGCGCCAAGAACCAGCAGGGTGGACACCACGAGGGCCGTGAGCCGGGACAACCATGGGTGCACGGGCGATGCTCCTCCTGAACGACTGTACCCCTTTTGAGCCTGCCTCATAGCAGGAGCAGGGCCCACCACCACGGCGACATGCCGCCGCCCCGGGTGACGGTCGTCTCTTCGACCAGACCCTCTTCTGCCGCGGCATCCGCGACACGGTCCAATGCGCCCGGCGGCAGGTCGTCCGGATGCGGTGCGTGCTCGACCGGGGCAAAGAACCTGCCGAACCAAGCCGGTTGCGTCAGATTGACCGGGAAGTCCGGTTCCTCGGTGACTTCGCCATCCAGCAAGCCCAGGACGAACCGCGCCCGGAAGGGCTCGATGCCCACACGCTCCCACATCGGGATCCGCAGGTCCTCGCCGTGGCCGGCCCCGAAATGCACGCTCCCCCCCGAAGGCCCCGTCACATCGGCAAAGAGATCGAACCGATGGACGAGGTCCTCGGCCTCGTGGACCAGACCTGCCGCCATGCGGCTGCCCGTCTCGGTCAGGACGAAACGATGACGGGCGGGCTCGTGCCGGAGCAAGTCGCGACGTTCGGCAAGCAGCAACAGGTCCCCCAGGCGGTCGACCTTGTCGGCCGGCAGCGCCAGACCGTCACCGCGCGCCGCCCACACCAGGCCCATCAGGGCATAGGCCTGCATGTGACGCGCGCGCCGGGAGGCGTCGTCATCCGAGCGTACGGTGAAGACCACTGGTCCCTGCGCATCCTCGAAAAGCTGGCGCACCGGCGTCTCGGGATCGAGGGGGTCGTCCCCGGCATAGATCTCGACGCCATCCCTGATCTCGAGGTCATCGCCGCTGCCGGTGAAGACACGGCGATGAAGGATTTCAAGCACCATCGTCCGATCCCTGTCGAGGCCGAAACGGCGGGCAGCATCACCAGGGTCACCCAGTACCCCGAAGACCAGGTCGGCCGCGGACCCGCGAATCTCGCCCTGGGCGAGCACCATGGTCAAGGCCAAGCCCTCGGCGGGTTCGCGCCACTCCAGTGTCGGAAGCCTGCTCATCCTAACGCCTGCGACCGCCCCAGGCACGGCGCCCACCGCCGAAGCCCGAACCCGACCGACGCCCGCCCCAGCCTGACGAACCAGAGGATCCGGAGGAGCCGCCGAACCAGCTCCGGCGCTGGGTCCGGTAGCCCGAAGAATCCTGGCTCGACGTGCCGGAACCGAAGCGCCGCTGGCTGGTCACCCTGTCCTTGTTGCCGAACCAACGCGACATGAAGCCCTTGTTCGCCGAGCTCTGGGTACGCCATGCGGGCGACGTCCGGTAGGCATCACGATGGTTGCGAAGCACGGTCGTCCTGCGCCACGGCGTGCTGTAACCGAAGCCCCCGTTGAAGACCTGATTCAGAATCATGAATTGGACGAACGGATTGTCGAGCAGGCTGCCGGAGTGGTACTGCGGGGGTGGATAGCCCTGGAAGAACGGCTGCCCCTGCCCACCGCTGACCTGGTACGGAAAACCCTTGGCCCCCTCGGCGACACCCGTCTGCTCCAGAGCAAACAGCTTGCGGTCCTTGGCCTCGCCGAAGCCGTCCTCGCCATCCTCGTCCACATAGCCCACGACCTTGACCATGCCGTCCTTGCGGCGGGCATCGATGGACACGACCTCGTCGCCTTCGTGGATCTCGTTGACACGCTTTTCGAAGGCCTGCATCCAGGAGTCGAAGTCCTGGCCCTGCGCCTTGAAGAAAGCCTCATGCACGGCGTCGAGGTTGATGGTCTCACGGTCGCCGGAAACCCTGGCCGAAACATAGCGGTCCCCGTCGCCCGAGGCGCTGTCACCTTGATTGCCGCCGCACGCAGCCAGCAACGTCGCCACGAGCAGGCCAGATACCAGATTCCGGTTCATGCTCCATCCCCCTTTCAGGTCGGCCAGAGGCTGGTGACGACCATGGTCGCCGTCAGCAGCGAAACCACGACCACCATCCCCCAGACCACTGTATTGTAGACCACACCGTTGACATGCACGCCCATCAGGCGCCGGTCGTTGACCAGCCTCAGCATATAGACGAGGATGACCGGCAAAAGGATTCCGTTGATGTCCTGTGCGACCAGCATCAGAGGCAGCAAGGGCAGGCCAGGAATGACCGCCACCAGGGCACCCAGGCCAATCAGCAGCGTGTAGAGGCCAAGAAAGACCGGTGCCCGCCGGAAGTCCTTGCCGAGGCCGGCCTCGAAGCCGAAGGCCTCGCATACGGCGTAGGCCGTGGCCAGAGGGACGACGGACGCCGCCAGCAAGGACGCCCCCAGCAAACCGACACCGAAGAGCAGGCCCGCGTGGCGACCGGCAACCGGAACCAGCGCCGACGCGGCCGAGGCGGCATCGGCCAGCGCATGCGGTTGCATTGCCGGATAGAACAAGGCGGCTGCCGTCGCCACGATGATGAAGAAGGAGACGAGATCGGCCGTCAAGGCACCGAAGAACGCGTCGAAGCGGGCAAACCCGTACTGACGGATGGTCACGCCCTTGTCGACGACCGAGGCCTGCAGGAAGAACTGCATCCACGGCGTGATCGTGGTCCCGATGGTGGCGATCAGCACGAGCAGATAGCCTTGGAGATGGTCCCGCATCGCCGTGGCTGCGGGCACCGAGGGCCAATTGGGCACGACGGCGTCGTGCAGGACCCGGGACCAATCCGGGCGGGCGAGGAAAGCCGCCGCCACGTAGGACAGGAACACGAAGGCCAGCAGCATGAACGTCCGCTCCACGCGGGCAAAGCTGCCCTTGGCCACCAGCCACCAGAGTCCCCCGGCAGCCACCGGGACAGCCAGCCAGCGCGGCACGCCGAAGAGTTCCGCAGCCGCAGCCACCCCGGCAAAGTCAGCCAACGTCGTGGCGACATTGGCCACCAGCAGGCACCCCATCGCGAAGACCGTGGCCCTGAGGCCGAACCGCTCACGAATCAGCGAGGACAGCCCCTTGCCCGTCACGGCCCCCATGCGGGTCGCCATCTCCTGGATCATCGCCAAGGCCACGGTGATGAGCAGCAGGGCCCAGAGCATCGCATAGCCGTAGCGGGCACCTGCCGTGGCGTAGGTGGCAATGCCGCCCGCGTCGTTACCTGCACTCGCGGCGAGGATACCCGGTCCCAGCGTCCCCAGCAGCATCAACCAACGGCGCTTGTTGAAGCGAATGGTGACGAGCGCGTCAGCCTCGGCATCGGACGGATGAAGCTTGCCGGTTCCCGGCATCAGGGCTCCTCCGGCTCGTGGACGAGGGACAAGGCATCGAGCACCCCCACGACGCCCAGCAACCGCCCGTCCTCCTGCAAGACTGGCAAGGAAAGCAGGTTGTAATGGAAGAGTTTCTCCAGCGCGCTCATGGCCGGCTCACGGGCCCCCACCGTGACCAACTGGCCTGGAAACAGGGCCGCGAGCGGAGTCGCCACGTCAGCCCGGACCAGATGGCGGAAGGAGAGCACCCCGGCCAACCGGCCCTCCGCATCCACCGCATAGAGGTAGCTGCACAACTCGTCCGCGGCACCCTCGCCCCGGACCCAGTCCAAGGCACGACCGACGCTCCACGAGGCGGGCACCTCCCAGAAGCTGGTCGTCATCAAGGCGCCGACCGTGCCGTCCTCGTAAGCCAGCAAGTCCCGGACCTCGCTGGCATCCTCGGCGTCCATCCGCTCCATCAGGTCGCGGGCTCGCTCCTCGGGCAACTCGGAGAGCAAATCCGCCGCATCGTCCGGCTCCATCTCCTCGAGAACATCGGCCGCACGCTCTTCATCGAGACCATCGAGAATCGCGCTTTGCAGTTCGGGACTGGCCTCTTCCATGATGCCGGCCAACTGGGCATCGTCGAGTGCTTCGAGCACTTGCGACCGTTGCTCATGCCCAAGCTCCGCGACGATGTCGGCGAGGTCGGCGGGATGCAGTCGGGCGAGCCGGTCGGACGAGACGCGCAACCGGACGGTCGCCGTCTGCTTCTCGACGGGCTCGACCATGTCCCAGCGCACCACGCCTTCGGGAGGCTGCCATCTCAAGGCGCGGCTCAGCCATGCCAAGGCGGGAGCCAGCCCGAGTCTCCGGGCCAGGCCCCAGGGTCCGATGTCGACGCCGACCACCCGCAGGATCTGCCCTTGCCAAGCCAATTGCAGGTCATTGACACGGACGACATGGGCACCGTCCATGTCGACGACCTGGCTGTCCATGACATCGAGTGCGAGCAACCGTTCAGCCGGCCCCAATTCTGGCCAGGCGGCCTCCTCCCGGACGACGAAGGTATCCAGCGTGACCCGATCGACCGAACGCCAGGGAATGACACGTCGCTGACGCCCCTTGGCGCAGACTAGGCCGGCGACCACCGGGAAATCACCCTCGCTGACGAACGTGACGTCACGCAGCGTGCCGACCTTGCGCCCATCCACCGTCCGGACAGGCCGGTTCAGATACTGCGAAAGAAAAATCACGGGGCCATCCCCCCGGCGTCAGGGCTTGGTCGCGCGGACCAGCTTGAGCGCATTGGCGGCCTGGACCATGCCATGGCCATGGTAGCTGTCGAAACCGGGCGCACCCAGATCTCTCGCAGCGTCCTGCAGCAGGCTGGCCACCTTGTCAGGAGCCATCTCCGGCGCCATCGCACGCACTAACGCGGCGACGCCAGCCACGACCGGAGCGGCCTGGCTGGTGCCGGACAAGGCTGAAGCATAGGTGTCGATCCGGTTCTCGGGCGGCAATGCCGAGGGATTCTCGCGCGCCAGACGTACCAGCGCGCAGTCGTAGGTGGGGAAGGTAGACCAGATGCCGTAGCCGGGCGCGGCAAGCGCCTGCCAGCGTCCAAAACAAGACCACGACGTCCGCCGGTCCACAAGATCGGTCGCACCGACCGCGATGACGCCCGGCAGGCTCGCCGGGTAGATCCGGGGATTGCCCCGGTCACCGGCGTTGCCCATGGCCGCCACGACGACGACACCACGCTGCAAGGCGGTCTTGACGGCATCCTCGATCAGCCGTGAGCGCATCGGGGAGCCGAGACTCAGGTTGAGGACGTGGGCACCGCGGGCCACGGCCCACTGAATGCCGGTCGCGACGGATTCCGCGGAACCTCCGCGATCCCCCAGAACGCGGACAGGCATGATCCGCGACTCGGGTGCTAGCCCGAGCAGCGACAAGTCGGGCGCCTGCGCCGCGATGATACCCGCCACGTGCGTGCCATGTCCGTTGTCATCACGCGGGTCCGAATCCCTGTCGATGGCATCGTAGCCGGACAGGACGCGACCGAGGAAGGCAGGGTGGGTGGCGTCGATGCCGGTATCGATCACCGCCACCGTCACGCCCCGGCCCTTGGTCGTGTTCCACGCATCACGGGCCTGTACCCGTTGCAGATGCCACAGGTCGGGAGGGGTCGCGTTCTCGCTGAACGCGGGCAGGCTCATCACGGGGGGAGCCCCATCCTCGACCAGGTCGACCCGCCAATTGGGCTCGGCCCAGATGACGCCCGACAAACGCTGCAGACGGTCCACCGCCTGCTTGAGCGTCAAGGTCCGAGGAACACGGACCAGCGAGGCATCGAGGCCCGACAGGACACGGAGCGTCGACCAGCCCTGCGGAAGCGTGGCGCCCGCAGCAAGGCGGACGAGCACCTCACCTTCCACGGCTTGGGCAGCCAGATCCGCGGACGCAGCGGGGGCCAACGGGAACGCGGGTTGCAGGCCGCAGCCCGCAAGCATCACGAGCACAAGCAGAAACCGCACCGTCGGGACGTCCTTCCCTGCAGATCCAATCTTCAACTAACCTATAATTAACACAAATCCTAGCCGTCCGCCTCTTCTCCGGAGTCCCATCGCCATGACCGACGTGCCCCTCTCCCCCCCTTGGCCGGTCGAACCGTCCATCCGGGTGCTGCTGCTGCCCAAGGACACCAACGAGCACGGCACCATCTTCGGCGGCGTCATCCTGTCCCATCTCGACTTGGCGGCGGCTGTCGAGGCCGGTAGGCATACCGAGCATCGGTTCGTCACCGTGGCCCTGCGGGAAGTGAAGTTCGAACAACCCGTCCACGTCGGCGACACCGTGAGTTTCTACACGCGTCTGGAAGGCAAGGGGCAGACCAGCCTGACCATCGGCATCCGGGTCGAGGCACGCCGCCGCGGGCCCAGTGCCGAATCCGTTCTCGTGACGACAGCAGAAGCCGTCTTCGTGACGGTGGGCGCGGACGGCAAGCCTGTCGCCTGGGACAGTCCGCTCCCCGTCAGTTGACGGAGGCCGAAGCCGAGCGACCCTCTGCCCAGGACTCGAGGCCATCCAGCAAGGCCCGCTGGTAACCCTCGAGGGTGCCTATCCCCAGGCCGAAGACCACGCCGAAGGCCTTGTCCATGAAGGTCTTCGGCTCGAGCCGCGTCGAGAAGATCACCTTGACCGACCCGGAACCGGCCGGCTCGAGGTCGAAGCGCATCAGCATCGGGGCAGCCGCAGCACCCACCTTGGGGCGATTGCGGAAGGCATAGGCGTGCTCGGGCTCCCAGACCGAGACCTCCTGCTCCCAGGTCTGCCCCTGACCGATGGCGTAACGAATTACGGCCGGGCTGCCCGTCGCCGGCTCGACGGACCGCGAACCGACGGGCGGCATCATGGGGTCACCCTTGGCCGCCCACAGTTGCCAGCCCGTGACCCCCTGCCAGACCTTGGCAACCGGTGCCTCGATGACGCGATCGGAGGTCCGGGTGACGACGGACGGGCCGAGCAGGCCCGCAAGCGCGATCGCCAGCACCGGAAGAACCATGAGGCCGGCGGCCACGATAGCGAAACGTGAAAAAGCGTTCATGGATTGCCAGTGTACCGCTTGCGGGCGAGGATACGCCGCAGGGCCACGCGATCGACTTTGGTCCGATGTCGCGGATCGCGCGGAATCCGGCGCACCCGCACGACCGGCAAGGTGCCGAGCCCCAGACCGGCCAGGGCCTCGCCCAGGCCCGGATCGACCACGCCCTCGACCGCAAGGACGACCCGTTGCCCGACCTCAATCAAGGCAGCGCCACCCGCGAGGCCCCTGCTGCTCAGCCACTGCTCGAGCGCCAGCGCGTGGCGAATGGTGCCCGACGAGAGCACCGGGTCGCCCGTCCGCCCCAACAGCCAAAGCCGACCCTCGTCATCAAGACGACCTACATCCCCCATGGCGTGCCAGACCGCCCCGGCCGCGTCGACCGACTTGCCCGCCGCCAGGCCCGACTCGCCCCAGTAGGCCTTCACGACGTGGGGTCCCGAGACCATGACCTCGCCGGAATCGGACAGGCGCAGGGCGACGCCCGGGACGACCCGACCGACACAGGTGCCCGCTCCGTCCCGGGTGCGCGCTTCGAGCTCCTCCCAAGAAGGCTCTCCGCGACTCAGCGCAATGGGCTCGGCCTCGGTCGAACCGTAGCCGATGGCCACCCTGGCCCCCGGGAAGATGCGTGCGCCGGCAGCAGGCAGTCCGGGATCGACGGCACCTCCCCCCACGAAGACCGCGCGCAGGCCCGGTACGGCCACGCCTTGCCGGACCCAGTCGGCCAGCAAGGCCGGGGAGGCGACCACGAGGGTCGCGTGGCAGTCGCGCATCTGCTGCCTTGCCACCGCGGCGGCGCGCCTGTTGCCGGCCAGGCGATGCCGGACAGGCAGCAGGACGGCTGCCCCCGTGGCCAAGTGATGCAGCGTGAAGACCGGCAGGGTTGCGAGCGCCACGTCTCCCGGGCCGTCCGCCAGCTCTGCCGCCAGCAGGCGATGCTGAGCGAGCAGGGTGCCATGGGTCCGAATCGCGCCCTTGGGTTTCCCCGAACTGCCCGTCGTGAAGGTCACGAGGGCCGGATCATCCATGGCGGCAGGGGCCGGGCCGCGGCCATCCGCAGACGCCTCTGCAGGTTCCGCGGCCAGGTCAGGACCAAGGATGCGCGGTACCCGGCCCAAGGGCGACCAGACGTGACGCAGCGGATGCATGGGGCGGGTCAGCACGGCAGCAGCCGGTGCCGTGCGCGCGAGGGCATCCGACAGGCCCTGCAAACCCATCCAGGGGTCGAGAAAGACGGCGACGCCACCCAGCCACCAGATGGCCAGCAGCCAAATGTAGAGGTGTTCCGACAGCGGCATGAACAGCACCACCCGATCGCCGGGACGAAGGCCCCCGGCCTCGAGCCGGGCCGCCAGCCCACGAACCCTCGAGGCCAGTTGGCCATACGTGACGACCCGATGCCGCCGTGCCCGGAAGCCTTCGGGGACAATCAGGGCCGGTGCATCCGGTCGCGCGACGGCATGTTGCAGCAGGATGGCGCAGATGCCGTCGGTCACGCCCGATGCCATCCGTAGAGGAGATGGGCGCGTACGGGACGCCCCCCGATGCTTCGCGACATGTGGAACGACGGATTGTCCTCGGCCATCAGGGCGTGGATGACTTCAGGGACCTCCAGTTCGGCAGCGCGGGCGTGGAAGGCGTGTGCGAGCGCATGGCCGACAGCCGATCGCCGGTGGGCCCGGGCGACGCCCAAGGTCTTCAGGACGGCGCGGCGGGGATGCCGGATTCGCCAGGCCAGCGTCATGCGCCCTGCGACACCACCGGCCCTGCCCAGCCATGGACGCAGGTCCGGGACACCCAGCAGGAAACCGACGACGGAGCCCTCGGCATCCATGGCCACGAAGGACAACCCCGATCGCCAAAGCGGTGCCATCGGCGCGAAACGGGCAAGGAAGTCTCCCGGCCCGAGCGGACCAAGCGTGAGGCCGCCGGCGAAGACCTCGGGGATCATCGGATGGAGCTCGAGCATCAGCCGTCGCCAGTTCCCGGACGTCAACGGCACGATCCGGTATCCGGCTTCCCTTGCCGGTGCGGCAGCCATCCCGAGGATCCGCGCCGCCTCCGCGGGGTCATCCTGCCGCTGACTCAGGACGCGATGGCTCGGCATACCGCCCGCTTCCTGCCAAAGCTTCGGATCCTCGGGAGGATTCTCGGGCTCCAGCATGAACGGTGGCGCGTCGTCCGGCCCGAGGCTGAATCGGCTGCGTTCCCAGGCATCGCCGTCAATCGGGCCGAGGACCGTGTGCACGCCCTGGCCATGCAGCCACGAGACGGCGGCATTCAGGACCTCATGCACGGCAGCCGCCTCGGGCATGGCCGCATACAGACCGAGGTGGCCCGTATCCCCGCCCGGCAAGCACCAGGCCGTCACGGTCGCGTGGTCTCCCGACACGAAGTGCCGCCCCGTGGCCCACCCCGACAGCCTCGTGCAGATGCTCGCGAATCGCGAAGCATCCGCCGCGGGCAGCACCGGGCGATGGCGCCACACCCGGTCCGATATCGCTTGCCACGCGGCGATGGCGACAGGATCGCCGACCTCGAGGACCTTCACGCGACCGGCTGCCGCTCCGGGTCCCGGGGAGACACCGTTCCTGCCCGGCCGTCCATCGTGACCGCCTGCCCATCGCAGAGGGCCCGCATCAGCCCCGGGATGCCGACGATCGCAGGCAGTCCCATTTCCCGGGCCACGATGGCCGAGTGCGACAGGATGCTGCCCCGCTCGATCAGCAGGCCGGCCGCTGCGGGGTAGAGCGGAATCCAACCCGGGTCGGTCCTGGAGGTCACGAGGATCTGGCCCGCGAGCCCCTCGGCATCGTCCGGACGAAGAACAAGCCGGATGGGTGCCGTCACCTTGCCGGGACAACAGCTGACACCGTGAAGGACGCCATCGGCGTCGGGGCCGACGGGCCGGTCGGGCAGAATCGCCACGCGTGCGGCCAAGGACGGCACACCCGCCGTGGTAAAGCGCTCGGGAACGTCCATGGACCGCCAGGCCGTCACCTGCCGCGCCCGGAGGGATGCCAGGGACCTGAGGTCCGTCGTGACGGCCCGGCCCTCGACCCAAGCCCACAGCTCCGGCACGGTCAGGAAAAACACGTCCGCGGGCCGATCCAGGATGCCGCTTGCCGCCATGTGATGGCCCATGGCACGGAACATGTCCCGGCAGACGCCGAAGATGCGGGTCCTGGCAAAGCGCAGGTTCTCGCGATTCCGGACGTGCTTGCGTGCCTGGTGCAGCACCGCCCGCAGGACGGCGGCACGCAGCGGATGCCCGGCCAACCTGCGGGCAAGCTCGGCTTCCGCAGCCTTGCGGAGCGCAGACTCGGCCTCGGGCGAAGGCAAGCGGCCCACCGCCGCCAAACGCAGATAGTTCTGCAGCATCGCATAGACGAAGGCGGGCTTGTCCTTGAGCGTCGGTTCCTCGAGCTTGAGCTCGTCCATGCAGCGAAAACCCCACCTGTCGAGGAAGTCCGCGACACCTGCAGCGAGGACCGGATCGCCTTCCTTGACCCACTCCGGCAGGACCGCAGCCTCGCGCTCGAGCAGGGCGGCCGCCCTCGAGGGATCCCGGGCAATTCCGGCAGCCGTGGCCAACAACCAGTGCGTGGGTGCCGTCGACTCGATGCCACCTTCACCGGACAGCAGGTCGTTCTGGAGCCCGGGATCGGCATCCGGCAGCCACGCCGCCAGCAGCTTGCGCAGAAGGCCGTAGGAGACCATGGCGAAGGTATCCGTGAGAATCGGAGCTTGCCAACGCCACAGCAGGGAACGCTCGATCGTGTCGTAGGCCTCGGCGATGGCGTCCGGCGGCATGGCACGCCAGTCGCGATGTCGCCACGTCTCGTAGACGGTATGGAAGTTGGCCTGGAAGTCCCTGACACGGCGATCGATCGTCAGGAATGCCCAGAGCAGGCGGCCACCGACGGCCACCATGGGCCCGAACCGCTCCATCAATCCGGCACGGGCCGAGTCCGCCCCGACAGACGCCGTGGCCTTGACCCCCATCATCTGTTCCAAGTACGCCTTGTTGGCCTCGTAGCCGGGCAAAAGCGCCACGATGCGGTACCAGTTGCGCATGTTGTAGTAGATGCGCCCCGCATGGAGCCCGATCATGTTTCGGAAGGTCGCGGCATTGGCCTGCAGCGTCGCAGGGGGCACGCCCAGCAGGGCTGCGATCTGCTGGTAGACGATGGTGTAGGCCTGGCTTGCGAAGCTGAAGGTCAGGGGAGAGGTGACACCGTTGTAGGACTCGACGATGTTCGAGTTGTCCCACAGGCGCTCGAGCAGGCCTTCGTGGACGTCCGGCCTTCCGGTCGGCAAGCCGGGGTCCACCGTGGTGATGGGCCGGGTCTGAAGAAAGATCCATCGACCGTCGACCAGGGCGACCTCGATATCCTGAGGATGTCCCGCATCCCGGGCAATCCGCCTCGCAGCCGCCGCGAGGCTCAGGACCTGCTCGTCCGTCAGGCACCGCTGGCTGCGCCGATGGTCCGCCACCGGCAGCACGTGGGTCCCGCCGCGGCCATCGGCCATGACGGCCGACTCCTTGTCCGCCACCTCGTAGACGACTGTCCCCAGGCGCTCGGTGAAGCCGTCGGTCGACACCAGATCCGCCACGACACCCTCGCCCAGCCCCCAGGCAACCCGACCCACCACCGTCTCGCGATCCCCGGTGACAGGATGAACGGTGAAGACGACACCGCTGGCCTCGGGGGCCAGCAACTCCTGAACCACCACCGCGAGGCGGGCGGCATCCTCATCGAGACCCCGTTGGCGAAGGTAGGCCCGGACACCCTCCGACCGCGCCGCTTCCCACACCACGGGCAAGGCCGAAAGGACGCCATCGGGTCCCTCGACGCCCAGCACCGTGCGGAACTGTCCCGCGAAGGAACTGGCCCCGCCATCCTCGCCGCTGGCAGAGGATCGGACGGCAAATCGCATCGTCCCGACATCCGGGCCCCACTGCTCGAGCATCCGCGCCCTCAACTCCCGCGATAGGGCATCGGGAACCGCGGGAGAAGCCCCTTGGTCAAGCCAGGCCTGCCAGGCCTCGGTCGTCAGCACCAACCAGCGCGGTACCTCGAGCCCACGTGCACGAAGCCAAGCGAGTTGCGCCGCCTTGCCCCCGACCAGAGCCTTGTCGCCCCCTCGGGCATCACCCGCCATCACGAACCAGCCCCGGCTCACCGTCTGTTGCCCGACTGCCGTCACAGGCTCACCCCCCGACCCGCCACGAGGCCCACGACCAGCGCAGCCTGAATCAGAACGAAGACGGCCGTCCCCATCGCCCGGACGGCCTTGGCCGAGGAAGGTCTGGGACGCAGGGCGAAGGCCAGCAGGATGGCAACACCCACCAGGCCGGAAAGCAGGATCAGGACCGGGCTGCCGGGAGGCAGGGCGAGCCGCAGCGCCAACCAGACCGAGGAGCACACGCCGAGTCCCATGGCCGCAGCAGACGCCAGCGATGTGAGACCGGGACCGTGTATCCGGGTGTAGGTGTCGAGGGTGGCGATCTCCTCCTCCGGCGCACGGGCCTTGCGGGTCAGCTCGAAGACCAGCCCGAGGCCGACAGCCACGCCCACGACCAGCCCGAACTCGGGTCCGAGCCCCCGGGGGCCGACGGGCAGGACACCGACGGCGATGCAGAGCAGAGGCACGATGCCCTGGTGCAGCAGCGCATAGGTCAGCACCCGCGGCCGCAGCCAAGCGCCGATGAAGAATTCGACACGCATCAGAAGCGCGAAGAGCGTCACGGCACCGAAGCCGATGAGGCCCCATCGCCCCAGCGACAGGGCGAGCAGGGCCATCGAGACGGCGATGCCCCAGCCCAGCACGCGCAGTTCGGCAAGCGTGATGATGCCGCGCTGCACCACGCGATCTGGATGGTTGATCGCGTCGTCCGCAAAGTCCTTGAACTCGTCCATCACGCGCAGCAGCAGGAAGACGAGGAAGGTCAGGCCGAAGGCGGCAGCGGCCCGGCCATCAAGGCGAATCGGGCCATCCCCGGCCAAGGCAACGGCTCCACCGTGTGCCAACCCGAAGAACAGCACGATGCCGACCAGATGCGTCGCGAGCGGGAAGCGCTCGGCCTGATAGGCCCACCAGCGCCGCCACGCGGGTTCGCGGGTATGTTGTGCCACGGTCCCTTCATTCATCCCTTCGTCATACCCTGACCCGGCCTGCCGGTCCACCCCGACCCGATCCCATGTCCCGAAACGCAGCCAAGATGCCCGTCGGCGCGACGCGTGCCCTCGCCGCGCGACCGTTCCACCGCGGCATCGGCTACGCCAACTGCTGGGAGGATGCCCGCATCCTGCAGCAAGCTCTGGAGCCACAGCCCGGACATCGTATCCTCTCGATTGCTTCCGGGGGCTGCAACAGTCTCGCCTTGCTGGCAAGCGACCCGGCCGAGGTGGTCGTCGTCGACATGAACCTGCGGCAACTTCAGGTCCTGGAACTCAAGATGGCGGCCATCGCGCACCTGGACCACGAGGACAAGCTGGCCCTGCTCGGGGAGGGCGGCGAGCACCGTCGCCTGCAACTGTACCGATCCGTTCGCCCGGCACTTTCGCCCGACGCCCGGCAGTTCTTCGACGACCATCCGGACATCCTGCGGACGGGCCTGTTGGGGGCGGGACACCTCGAGCGGTACATGCTGGCCTTCGGTCGCTTGCTGAGACTGGGCCTGGGACGGGATTTCGTTCACGACTTCGTCCGCCTCGAGCATCCCGAAGAACAAGCGCGCCGTTTTGCCGCTCACTGGCAGGGCTTGGCCTGGCGGACACTCTTCCGGGTGTTCTTCAGCCGGACCGTCCTCGAGCGCGCCAAGGACCCTGCCCACTTCCGCGAGGTCACGGGGGATGCCCTGGGCGACAGGCTGCGTGCTCGTGCCGAGCATATCCTGACGGCCCTGCCCATGCGGGAAAACCCCTACATGCGGCTGATCCTCGAGGGGACCTTCGGCGAGGATGAATCCGGCCTGCCGTTCTACCTCAGCAAGGCGGCCCAGCCCATCCTGGCCTCGAGGCTCGACCGGATCACACCGCGGCACGGCACCTTGGTCGAGGCCCTGAACGCCGGCCCCTTCGACCGGTTCAACCTGTCCAACATCTTCGACTGGATGCCCGAAGGCGAGGTGCGCGCGGTCCACGCGACCCTCGGGACGGCAGCAACGCCCGGGGCACGACTCTGTTGGTGGAATACCCTGCTCACCAGAAGGATGCCGGACCTGCCCGACCTGGAAGCCATGGATGACCTTGCGGAGCATCTGCTCCGGAAGGACAGATTCATCTACGCCAACTTCAGGATCGGCCGCTTCCGCCAGGCCTAGCCAGGCGGAGCCGCGCCCCCGCGCAGGCCGGAACCGCCGGGCAGCCATGCCTTGAGCGCCCGGGGCCTGACTACGAAAACCATGCGGGTACCCGACGCCAAGGCCTCGCCGTCGCCGTGGAAGACGAACGGTCGCGATGCAGCAAGGCTCAAGGCCGTTCCGGATGCATGATGCGCCTCGGGAAAGGGGCGCGCCGCGACGGGAAGGCTGATTCGGGCGACGTCCCGCAGGATGCCTGCACGCGTGCGGCTGAGCAAGGCCATCAGACGCATCTCGCCATCATCCGGCCGGGCCTCGGGAACTGCGCGCACGAAGCGTCCGATGGTCGGCACGTTGTGGATGAAGACGGCCGAGCTGCGAAACTGCGCGATCCTGCCGTTCCCATGATCAAGCGTCCAATCCTGCCAGGCGTCCGGATCCCCGGCCACGATGCCGACGGCATGCAGCAGATAGGCCATCGCCCCCACGGCCCGCGTGGCCGTACCGAGCCAGTCCGTGCGCCCCTTGGCCTTGTTGACCGACTCGGCGACGGCGGCCACGGCGCCGACGCCGCCACCCGTCAGGAACGGCCGCCCCTCGACCGCCAGGACGTCGACCTGTGCCACGCGCCCGACGCGCAGCGCCTCGCCTGACTTCCAGGGATGCCCGGGCATGCCGATGTGCCGGGCCCAGTCGTTGGCGGTACCGGCAGGACAGACGGCCACGGGAAGGTCCTGCTCCAAGGCGGGGCCGATGGCCGCATTGAGGCCGCCATCCCCCGACACGACCACGATGCCGTCATGCCCGCGTGCCGCAGCTGAACGAAGCAGCGCATCCGACTCCTCGCGGCTCCGAGGCACGGCCCCGACCGCCCCCGGCAAGGCCAGGCCTTCCAGAAAGTCCTCGAGCAGGCCTCGGCGGGCCCCCCGGCGCGCAGCCGGATTGACCAGCACGAGGGGCCGGATGGGAACGGTCACGTCAGCCTTCGCCACTGCGCGCCGCAAGGCGCCCGAGACCGACCCCGCCGAGCGCAAGCAGGGCCGATAAGCCCCACGCCCAGCGACCGAGTCCGTGCAGGGCAAAGCCGGCCAACAGCGGGCCGAAGGCACGGCCAAGTGCCTCGAACGATTGCAAGGCTCCCAGCCCCGTCCCGGCGTCCCCGGGCAGCCGCCGACCGACACCGGCGGAAAGGGACGGTCGCATCAGCGCGGAACCGACCCCCAAAAGAAGGATGCCCGCCCCGACACCCGGCAGCGACAGGGGCAGGGCCATAAGCAAAAAACCAAGCGCGAACGCCGCAAAGGCAAGGCTCAGCGCGCGCTCCTCTCCCAGCCTGTCGATGATCCGGCCCGCGCCGCCACCGGCGACGGCCGCCGACACCAGGCCCAGCACGCCGAGCGTTGCGCCGAGGGCAGCAGGCCCCATGCCGAAACGATCGAGCAGGTGAATGCCAAGCACGGCCTCCATGCCCGAGAAAAGCAGCATCTGCAGCAGGCCCGCGAGCAACAGATGCCTGCCCCGTCCCCACGAGCGGGCCAGCGCCTCGCGCAGGCTCCTTGTGGGCCGCTCGCCATCCGGCGCCAGCGTTTCAGGCAGCACGAAGGCCGCCGCCACGACGACAGCGGCACACGTCGCGGAAGCCACCTCGAAAGGAAGCCGAAGATTGCCGGAAGAGGCCAGCCAGCCCCCGATGGCAGGACCGAGTACGAAGCCGAGCCCGAGGGAAGCGCCCGCGATAGCCATGCCGCGCCCCCTGCTGGAACCGGCAGACAGATCATCGACGGCCGCGAGGGCGGAGGGCAGCAAGGCTGCCGCCATCAAGCCACCCGAAAGGCGTGCGACCAGCAACTCGAGAAAGGAATCCGCCACGGCCATGCCCCCGAGGGCCAGAGCGAAGCCCACCCCGCCCAGCAAGATGACGGGCCGTCGGCCACGCCGATCGGAGAGCCTGCCCCACCAAGGGGCCAAGATGAATTGGACGATGGCATAGCTGCCCATCAGCGTGCCCATGGCCATTTCGGGCGAGAGCATCGCCGGGCGCGCCATGTCGGCCACACGCTGGGGCAGTACCGGGATGACCAGGGCAAACCCCGCCATCGTCAGGAACAGGAAGGCAGCCAGCAGGGCGAGGGCAGGGAAGGAACGCATCGGCACCATCATAAAGGTCGGCTGGGCCATCCGCAGCAAGGTCGCGAGATACCCGAAGGCTTCATGCCTCGCTCCCCTCCGGGGGAGCGAGGCAAAGGAAGTGGTCTTTCCGGCTCGGCTCGGGGGCTGCAGTCAGGACGCGGGCCGGGTATTCTGGCCCGATGGCGCAGGCTGGTTGGCGCCCTCTGGAATCCGCTTGGTGCGCAGCAACGCGTCAAGCGTGGCGAAGACCTCGGGCGCCTCGGGCCGGAGGTGGGCAGGTCCGAGAAGCTGAGGCAGGGGCAGGGGCGCATTGGGGTCGGTCGGCGGGAACTTGAGATTCGTCGCCCCCTCGAGGAACGTTACGCCATGGAAGACGAACTTGCCGTCCGCCTGGCGGGCCACCAACCACAGCTTCGCCCCGGGCAGGCGGGACTTGTCGACGACGGGCGGGCCACCGGCAGTCGCGGGCACCCCGGCAATCAGGTTGAAGACCTGCACGTCGAAGGCCACCACCCGGGCCGACCAGGATGCCGCCGTCTGCGGGAAGACCTGAACGGCATTGTCCTTGGTGATGAACCCGGCACGCAACGGGGGCACGGCCAGCGCCAGAGGACGCAGGTCCCACGTCACCCGGGCGGCAATATCCCGCTTGCGCTGCTCCTCACCCAGCTTCGTGAGGTCCCCATTGGGCTGGAAGACGACACCACCCAGGCTGTCCCGAACGATCGCCACCCGGTTGGCCGAGGGCGCCTGTGCGCCTTCCTTGGCGACGATCGAGGTGGTGATCGCCTGATCGACGTCCTTCAGGCGAATCTCGACCTTGCGTGTCTTGTCATCGGCCTCGAGCCTGGTCAGACGGACTTCGCCGTTGACGATGTCGTACTCGTCGTCGGCCAGCGTCTTGCCGTCGACGATGACCGCCTCGACGTCCTCGGCCTTGACCGTCTGGGCCACGCCGTTCTCGTCCAGGAACTCGAGCTTGACACCCGCATCCTGCAACAGCTTCGTGGCCTGCTGTACCGCTTGCTGGACCTGCGCTGCCGAGAGGTTGCAACCCGCCGTCAGGACCGCCGCAGTCGCCATCAGCAAGCCATACCGTCTCACCAGTATCATCGGGACCACCTTTCAGGTCGGGACTGGGTCGGGGGCGTGCGCGACGCTGCCGCAGGCGCCTCGTCCCGAGCGTGATCGTAGCACGGTGTCAGATGCTATGATTACATCGTGTGAGCTGTCCTTGATGACCTCACCGCCCTGCCGGCAGCCGGTGCCCGACAACCAGCCGCCCGTCCACCATCTTCCATAAGGATGCATCCCGTGTCGGATACCTTGCTCTTCAAGCGCTTCGGCCAGCTCATCATGGGCCTTGTCGGCCTCACGGTTCTTCTGGTCTTCGCAGGCGTCATCGTCCGCGCCACGGGCTCGGGCTTGGGATGTGGCACGGCGGGGGGCTGGCATGACTGGCCCCTTTGTCACGGCCAGCTGCTGCCCCCCGGCGAGACCACGGCCGTCATCGAGTTCAGCCACCGCGCCATCGCCTCGCTCGTGAGCGCGGGGATGCTCGCAGCCGTCGCGTGGCTGGCGTGGACCCCACGCCTGAGGGCCGCGCTGGGCGGCCACATGGCCTTGGCGTGCACCTTGCTGGTCGTCCAGATCACGTGGGGTGCCCTCATCATCCGGCACATGGTGCCGCCTGAGCTGGTCGTGACGCACCTCGCCACCGCCCTGGCCTTCTTTGCCACGATGATCACGCTCAGCCTGCGCGCGCTCCGCATCGCGAGCGGTTCGCCCGACCCCATCGAGACCGGGCGGCCCTACATGAACTTGGCCCTCACGGCAACCGGGGCCGTTTACCTGCAGGCGCTGGCCGGAGGTGTGGTAGCCAACTTCGAGGCGGGCCTCGCCTGCCCCGACTTCCCGACCTGCTACGGTTCTTTCTGGCCGGCGATGGTGGGGAACGTGGCGCTGCAGATGATCCACCGCTTCGGGGCGTACGTGGTCACGGCACTGGTGCTGACGCTGGCGTGGCGGACCCGCCGCGAGCAGGGTTGGCTCAGGACCTTGCCCTTGGTGGCCACCGGCGTCCTTGTCCTGCAGGTCACGTTGGGCATCTTGAACGTCCTCTACAAGCTGCCCCTTGTCGTCACGGCAGCCCACCATGGCAACGCCTACCTCCTGTTCGCCCTGCTCATCGGCCTGTCCTTCCGCCTCGTCGCGGCGCGCGCCGTGGTCCCCGAGGCCCGGTCGGCCGCGCTCGCAACCTGAAGGAACAAGCTCGGCTTGCGGCAACAGCATCAGGGCAGCTGCCCGTCCACGTGGCGGGGGCTGCCCCTGTTGTTGTCGTGGCTTGTCGTGGCCGGTTCATGGCCTGTACCTCCCGCTGCCGCGCAGGCTTCGGCAGGTGCCGATTCTGATGAGGCTCTCCCCGAGGCCCCGGAAGCGGCGGCAATGGCCGACGGCCAGGCACGGACCGACGACACCTCCCTGCTGCGTCTCGACGGCACCGTCACGGCGTCGCCATCCATAACCTCCGGCCCGGGGCCAAGAATCACGGACGAGCCCTGGGAGAGGCCCGTGATCTGGATGGGTACCGTCGGCATGGTCGGGATGGTCCTTGGCCTTCTGGGCCTCGCCACAAGACTGCAGGGCAGCTCGGGAAGCACCGGCACGACCAGCCCCACGGGCGGCGCGGCATCCGGAGCCTCGGGCCTCGGTGCCCTGCCAATCGGGCCGTATGCGGAGCCCATGATGCTCTGGGGCCTCGGCCTGGGCTTGCCCCTCTACCTGACGGGCGCCCTGCTGTCGGCCCGGCGCGAGGACCAGGAGCGGCGCCGTGCGACCGGCCTGCCCGGGGACGAGCCGTAGATGGATCTGACGGACATCCTGGTGGTGGTCTTTGCCTCGGCGATCGCGGGACGCCTCGTCGACTTTTCGGCCGTCTGGTTCCTGTTTCATCCGTACCGCAAGGTCAACCTGCCCCTGATTCGCGAGTTAGGTGTCCTGCCGCGACGTCAGGAGGCCTTGGCCGATCAGGTCGCCCTGCTCATCGAGGAGCGCCTGATTACGCGTGAGCGCATCTCGACCTACCTCGAATCCGGGGACATCGCCGACAAGGTCCAGGCCTCGGTCCGCGGCGTGTTGCACGAGGTCCTGACGACGGCTCATCCCTCTGTCCGCGACCTCTTGCAGCGCCACCTGGGGGAAGCCGTCGACGTCGATGCCGAAATCGCCCTGCTCTCGGAGCGGGCAGCCGAGGCGCTGGCAGGCCTGCTTGCCCGCCCCGCTTTCCGGGCGAGATTAACCAATCTGGCCGAGGACCTGCTCCGGCAGTGGGGCCCCAAGACCCTCGAAGAGTCCTTGCCGCCCGATCTCGCGGACCGCATCATCCATCACCTTTCGGGACGCTTCCTCGCGTGGACGGATCACGCCGACGAGGAGGCACGACGTCTGGACGCGTGGTTGGCGTCGCTCGGACCGCTTCCCGAGCTGGTCCCCCAGGAAATGCTCGATCTGGTGCAGACACGTCTCAAGGACCGATTGCCGGACCTGGCCCGAATCCTCGAGGACGTGCTGCAGGAGCCGCGTGTCAAGGCGTTTGTCCGGACCTACCTGGTCGAAGTGGTGGATCGCCTGGTCGCGAGCAGTCCCAACATGTTCTCGGTCGAAGGCCTGCTCGGGGCGTGGCGTCAACTCTTCCCGGAGGACTTCGCCAAGCGCCTCGACCAGTTTGTCGACGAGACGCTGCCGAGGCTGCGTCGGGCGCTCGAGGATCCCGACACCCTGACCTTCGTGCGGGACCGCATCGACCGGGCCTTCGACGAGATGCGCGTGACGCCCGTCGGTGCCTGGTATGGACGACTGGGCCAACGTGGTCGCGCAGAGTGCGTGACGGTCGTGGCGACCCTCCTGCGCAGTCCTGTCGCGCTCGCCATCGCAACGGAACTGGCGCGTCTGGGCGTCCAAAGGTTGATGGCGACCCCCATCGAAGGATTTCTGCCCTCCTCGTGGCGCGAGGCCGACCCCATCGGACGCCGGCTGGCCGAGTTGGAAGACGTGGCCGTTGCGGACTGGCCCGAGGTCCTGCTGCCCCGCCTGCAAGAGCTTCTGGGACGCGGGCAGGCACCCGACGGTTTGCCGGAGGGCCTGCTTGCCGTCGCGGCGCACGGGGAAGGCCCGCGGCTCTCGGCTTGGCTGCTGGATCACCTGCCTGAAGACCCCGCAGCCAGGCGGGAAGTCGAAGCCTATGCCATCTCGCTCGAGACCGGCGGTATCAGCCTTGCGGGCCAGGCGACCCCACTCCGCCGTGCCATCGACCGGGCATGTGCCCTGGCCGACGAGCCGGTAGCCCGGGACACGCTGCGGCGGTGGATCGCAAGGGGCATCGAAGCCTTGGCCGGCCTGCCCCTGGGTCGACCGGCCGACTGGCTCGAGGGTCCTCGGGCAGAACGGCTCGAGGAGTTGCTGGTTGCCCAGGTCCGGGGCCTGCTACGGAGCCAGGCCCACAAGATCGCGGAAACCCTCGACTTCAAGGACATGGTGCGTGCCGGCATCATGCGCGCCGAACCGGCGGCCATCGAGGATGTCGTGAAGCGACGCCTGGCCCGGCGCGAGTTCAACACGATCTTTCTCATCGGCCTGATCTTCGGGGGCGGTGTCGGCCTGGGGGCCACCTTGCTTTTCCGGCAGGTCGCGATCTGGTCTGCGTCGGCCGGCTGGAGCGCCGCGGCAGGTGTTGCCGTCGCCGGCGTGGGCATGGTGCTGGTGATGCTGAGGTTTGTCCGGGTATGACCGCGGTCGCGCGCGTGACCGTGGCCTTGCTGCTCTCCCTGGTGGTGCCGGCAGGGCCGACGGCCCATCCTGCGCGGGCTGCAGAGACCGTCAGCATCGAGGACACCCAAGGTCGCCTCATCTGGGGCAAGGGCTCGGACGCGAGGTCGCTGTGGTCCGAGCGTAACGTCTGGATTGAGGGCACTTGGCTGTGGAGCGCCCATCCGGTCGAGGCCCCGAGCCCGATCCACCTCAAGGACATCCTCGTTCAACTACAAAGCAACATTTTGAGACTTGGCGAACTGTTTGTATATCAGCAACTAAAAGATGCCGATAAAGATACACTGACACGAAGACAGGAAGACGTCCGTCTTCGGCTGCGTCGGCATTTCGACGAGGGCGCCATCCGGGTCGTGCGCTATGCCGGCGGTCCAGGTGCGTGGCAAGCCCAGGTCGCCTACGATCTCGAGGCCTTCGAGACGGCACTGGGCTTCCGTGCCTTTTCCGCGCCGCCGCGACCGGCGGAACCCACCCGATTCGAGCAGGTCATCCGCAGCGAACAGTGGTGGAATCGCGCCTGGGACTGGGCGTGGCTCGCGACGATGGGCCTTGCCGTCGGTGCCGTCGTCCTGCTGGTGGACGCCACGACCAACCGGCGTTGACGGATAGCCGGCGCTGACGGCCGACCGGCGAAGGAGTCGTCGTCAGGGTACAGGTGCAGGCTGGAAGGTGCCGTCGAGAATGCTGGCCCGCCAGCGTTCGACGCGCCGCTGCAGATGCCTGAGGTTGTGAATCGACAGCAAGGTATGGGCCAACCACTCGCCCGCCCGGACCAAATGGTGCACGTAGCGGCGGTCGAAGCGCACGCACGTCAGGCAATCGCACTCGGGCTCGATGGGGTCGGCATCATCCGCGTAACGCGCCGACTTGATCTGAAGGCGACCATCCCCCGACCAGACCGTACCGTGGCGCGCCATCCGGGTGGGATGCACGCAATCGGCCATGTCGATGCCGTGCGTGATGGCCAGGTGCAAGTCCTCAGGGGTACCAACGCCCATCAGATAGCGGGGCTTGCCGACCGGCAGGTGGGGAGTCGTCACGGCCAGCGTGGCGGCCATGTCCGCCCTTGACTCGCCGACGGAAAGCCCACCCACGGCATAGCCCGGGAAGTCCATCGGCACCAGGGCCTCGGCGGAGCGACGACGCTCCTCGGGATCGATACCGCCCTGGACGATACCGAACAAGGCTTGGTCCGCCCGGTCGTGGGCAGCGAGGCAACGCTCGGCCCAGCGTGTCGTCCGATCGACGGCCCGCCGCACTTCGGCCGGATGGGCCGGCAGCCGGATGCATTCGTCGAAGGCCATCGCGATGTCGGCCCCGAGATCCATCTGGACCCGCATCGATCGCTCGGGGTCCACGAACCAGCGGGAGCCGTCAATCGGACTGCGAAAGCGGACTCCCTCCTCGGAGATGGATCGCAAGGCAGCCAAGGAAAATATCTGGAATCCGCCCGAATCGGTCAGCACGGCTCGGGGCCAGCGCATGAAGGCATGCAGGCCTCCGGCCTTGGCGATGCGCTCGGCACCAGGCCGAAGCATGCAATGGAAGGCGTTCGCGAGAACGACTCCGGCCCCGGTGTCCGCGACCTGCTCCGGCAACAGGGTCTTGACCGTGGCCTGGGTACCGACGGGCATGAAGGTCGGCGTCGGAATGTCCCCGTGGAGCGTGTGCAGGATGCCTGCCCGTGCCTGTCCGACCCGGGCCAGCACGGTCATGCGGACGGGCGGCGAGGTCATCGGCCGGCCACCAAGGGCCTTGGGGCTCCCGGCAACGAGGCAGGCGTCGGCGTGGGCGAGGGTGCCAGCGTCGGATCCCCCAGCACGAAGCCGGGGAACTCGCACCCCGCCAGCGGCACGAGGACCGCCATCAGGATCATTGCCGGCAAATGCCGCATCAAGGTTGCCACGCCAGGACTCCTTCCCGCGTCGCGAGGCGTTCGGCCTCGGCGCCCGCCCCCGCGCGCCGCAGTCGACCGAGGGGGCCATGTGCATGGTGCCATCCCCGGCCGACAAGCGCACGGTCTCCCCCCCAGTTCCTGGAGCAGACGAAGGCTGCGCGCCTGTTTCAGGAAGGCTCCCACGCGCCCGTGCCACGCCACGACCAGGGCCGCCTCACGGGTGGCTCGCCCGGCGTCGCCAAGATGCCAGGCCCACCGGGCAAGTGCACGTCGGGCAAGCGCCTCCTGACGTCTGTCACCCGCGGCAAGGGCGGTCTCGAGCGCCTCTTCCAGCCACGAGCCTGCTTCCCCAAGGTCGCCATCCAGACCACGCGCAAGGCCGCCCAAGCGATGCAGATCCCCCCAAGGCGCACCGCCGGGAAGCATCGCGAGGAGTTGCCTGGCACGCGCGAGCGGGGCATCCGCCGCGCGGACGGTGGCGCCGGCCAGCGCCGCTTGGACCTGCAGCAAGGCCAGACGCGCCGCAGTCAGCGGATCCCCGGCCTCGAGCGCCCGCCGCTCCCAGTCCGGCACGTGGTCCCGGATGAGCGACCACTCGCCCAGTTCCAACCGGACCACGCCCATGTTGCGTTCCATGGCCAACCAGCGTCGGGTCGCCGCCTCATCCTGATACAGGCGTCGGCAGTGCGCGAGGGCCCTTCCGGCAGCACGCAGGTCCCCGCGGGCGTGCAGGATGGTTCCCAGATTGTGCCGGGCATCCGCCTCCCCGAGGCGATCGCCCGTACCCTGCCTCAGGGCCAGCGCCTTGATGGCATGCCGCAGTGCCGTCCCCACGTGCCCGACCAGGCGCTCATGCACGGCGAGGTCATGCCGGATCCGCGCCAGCAAGGCATCCCGGCCGTCGCCGGAGGGCGTGCGGGCTACGCGGCGCAGGACGGCGCCCGTCCGATGGCGCACCTCGCGCCACTGCCCCGGCGCATCGCCAGCCACGCGCGCTCGATATCGAAGCGATCCGCCTGCTCGCCGGGTGCGAAGCGAGGTTGCCACCGATCGAGCCAGGCGATGGCCCGCGCGTAGGCTCCCACGGCATCCAGCACCCGCAGGGTCGCAAGCAGCAAGTCCGTATCGGGCGGGCCGATGTCCGGAATGGCTTCAAGGCTTGCCAGCGCCGCAGCGGCAGCCGGGGCCTCGCCCGCAGCCAAATGCGCACGCAGCCACAGAGCCCACGACCGGGCATCCCCGAGGGGCCCCGCGCGCTCGAGATGGGCAAGGGCTTCCCTCGGACCACCGACACGCAGGGCCTCGGCCGCCGCATCGCGCCACGCCGCCCGGGCCTCGTCGGCCTCTCCTGCGGCCGCCCACTGACGCGCGCGCCAGGCAGCGGGCAACAGGACCATCGCCGGACACAAGGCGACCCGGGTATGCCACGCCCGGCGCTCGGGCTCGAGCATCTGGCCATAGAGCATTTCCTGCAGGAGGGCATCGGCAAAGCCGACTTCATCGGCCCCGAGGCCGGTCAGGATGCCGCGATCGTGCAGTTGGCCGGCGACAGTGGCTTCCCGCGCATCCAGCAACTGCTCCCAGAGCACCCTCGGCCAACGCGGTCCCAGCACCGAGGCAAGCCTCACCACGCTCCGCTCGTCTGCGGAAAGCAGGTCAAGCCTTGCCTGCAGCAGGCCATACAGGCCCCTGAAACGACCGGACTCGTCTGGTGCGATTCGGGCACTGTCGCCACCGGCCCACGCCAGCGAAAGGTCCATGGCCCCGGCGTCACGGAGACCTTCGAGGGCCCGGACAGGGCCTCGCCAAGGCAGCAGGCCGGTCACGTCGCGCCCGGCAAGGACGACGAAATCCCGATTGCCCCTCTGGGCAAGGAAGGGAGCAAGGACGCGTCGTGACCATGCATCCATCCACTGCGCATCGTCCGGCAGCCAGACCACGCCTTCCGAGGGTGCCGAGGCGACAAGGCGTCCCCGGGGGTCGCCCTCACCGGCGACCGGGCAAGGCAGCCCCGGTGCGAGCACCGGCCACAGGCGCGCCAGGTAGGCACCCGGTTCCTCGGCGCGTTGGGCGGCCACGCCTGTCCTGACAATCCGGTGCCCCCCGTGGCGGCGAGCCATCGCATGAAATCGTGCCAACAAGGCAGTCTTGCCGATGCCGGCCGGTCCATGGACCAGGAATGTTCGCTCCGGGACACGGCCCGCCAGCATGGCACCGAACTGCTCGAGGTGCGCCTCACGGCCCACGAAGGGTCCGCGATGGCCCCAGCCCTCACGCTCGGGCCTGCTGCCAAGCACCCGATGGCAGGCGACGGGTTCGAGAAAGCCCTTCAGGTTCATCGGTCCGAGGGGAAGGAAGGCATGGCGGCAACGGGCTGACTTGCGCGTCGCATCATCCGTCAGGATGGCACCGAGCGGAGCCAGGCTCTCGAGTCGCTTGGCGAGGTTGACGGTCGCGCCAAGGACCGTCCATGTCTCGCTGCGACCCGCCCTTATCGGACCGGACACGACGTTGCCGGTGGCGAGGCCGATGCGCAGGGCCAACTGCCGACCGGTCGCCATGGGCGAGGCAAGGCCTCCCATGGCGTCCTGCATCGCCAGCGCCGCCTGCACGGCTCGTGCCGCATCATCCTCGTGGCCGACAGGATCCCCGAAGCAGGCCAGCAGGCCATCACTCAGGAATTTGTCGACTTGGCCGCCGGCCGCCTCGATGGGCGGCACGGTCGCTCCAAGAACGTCATCAAGGACCTCGAGCAGGGCTTCGGCATCGAGTTGGCGCGCCAGGCCGGAGAAGTCGACGAGATCCGAGAACATCACCGTCATTCAGCGCCGCCGGCCCGTGGACCCGGTCGGCAAGGTGTTGGCCATCCTGCATCCCCCGTCACGATGGTGCGACGGGCAGGCAGGAGAACCTAGGCCGGCAAGGACGAGGACGACCGTCCTGCGGTGACTTGCGCGACCATCGCACGAACCTGCTCGGAATCGGTGGCGCCGTCAGGGCCCTTGAGGGCAGAGGCCACGATGGCGCCGGAGGCACAGGCCCTGAAAGCTTCGACGGTCTCCAGCGTCAGGCCGGAACCGACCAGCAGCGGCACGTCGGGCAACACCGCCGCCACGCGGGCGAAGTCCCGGGGGTCGGCCGGCAGGCCCGTACCTGCCCCGGACAGGATCAGGGCATCGGCGCCGCCGCGCAGGACCGCATCGCGCGCCTGGTCCTCGAGGGCATAGGGCGCGAGCGGCACGGCATGCTTGACGGCGACGTCGGCCAAAATCGCGACCTTTGAATCCAGCTGGCGACGCAACTGAGCCAACTCCCACGCTTCACCCTGGATGATGCCTTGATCGGCAAGCACGGCCCCGACCAGGACGTTGACCCGGATGAAGTCAGCCCCGACGGCGTGGGCAATGGCCAATGCCGATGCCGCATCGTTCCGCAGGACATTGATGCCCCAACGCGCCTCGGGAAAGGCGAGCCGCAGGCGCTCAGCCACGACGGCCATGCCTGCGATCGTCGCCGCGGGCACCTTGCCCCGGACGAAGGGGCGATCACCGTAGTTCTCGATGACGAGACACCGCACGCCTCCCGCGAGGTAGGCCGCGACTTCGTCCCGCGCGTGGGCCACGATGGCCTCCAGCGTGTCGCGGGCGTCAGGCGCACCCGGAAGCGCACGCAGGTGAACCACGCCAATCAGGGGCCACGAACCCGCCGAAAACCAATCCGGTCTCATCAGGTGTCACCACGTCCTTCCTCAGCAAGAATCCGGTCTGCGGGCACACGCAGCTCGCGACCGTCCTCGTCCAGCTCCACGCGGACGGCCATGTTGGCCGCATCGACGGACAGCACCGTGCCCCGTCCCTGGGGCGTGGCGACCGCTGCCCCGGCCATCGGCAGTTCCTGGCGGACCTCGAGGACCATCTGGTGCTCGTAGGACAGGCAACACTTGAGCCGGCCGCACATGCCGCTGTTCTTGGAGGGATTGGCCGGCAGGTTCTGGTCCTTGGCCATCTTGACGGTGATGGGCATGAACGTCTTCAGGAACGTGCTGCAGCACAACTCCTTGCCGCACGCCCCCACGCCCCCCAGCAGGCGCGCCTCGTCTCGGACGCCGATCTGCCGCAGCTCGATGCGGGTGCGCCGGAACAGCCCGGTCAAGTCCCGCAGCAACTCGCGGAAGTCCACGCGTCCTTCGGCCGTGTAGTGAAAGGTCAGGCGCACGAAGTCGAAGGTATAGACGGCATCAACCAGGTCCATGCCCAGGCCGTGCGCGGCGACTCGCTCGGCACAGGCCTTGAGGGCTTTGGCCTCTTCGCGCCACTTGGTCTCCAGCTGCAGCCGATCTGCCTGGGTGGCCAACCTCAGGAGCGGCACCGCCGGGCCATCGATGCGGACATCGGCCACGGCATCCGGCAGCAACAGGACGGGCCCGCACTCTAGGCCCCTCTCCGTTTCGTAGACGACAAAGGTCCCGGCGCCCAATTCATCCTGAACACCGTCGAGGGGCCGCAGATCACCGGGACGCAGACGGACGGCCGGAACAGGCATAAGCTCGGGCTCCTCAGGCCAACCTGGCGAGGCGGTGGGCCCCCGCCATCCAGGCGTTGGCGGGTTGAACCCCGGCCTCGAGGCGCTGGCGGACCTCGAGTAGGACGGCGAGCCTCGCCCACGCGCCGTCATCGCCACCGCAAGCCGCCAAAACCGGGCCGCAATCCGCGTCCGATTCGGAACGGCGGACCTCTCCCGTGCGCGCCCACCACCACGCCTCGGCAACGCGATCGATGGCCTCGTCGACAAGGCGCAGATGAAGCTCGAGGACCTCCTGTGTCCCCTTGCGTTCTTCAACTTCGGGCTGGCGCCGGATACGGTCCAGGACGGCCAGGCGCCGGCCGGCATCCCTATCGGTCAGCCAAGGCCGCATCAGGTCCTGCCAGTCATCTGGCACAGGCGTCGGCTCGGCCGCCTCGGAGCGATCCCGTCGCTGCCGAGGCTGGAGGAAGGCATGGGCCTTGCCCGCGCGGCCTGCGGCCACGCGAACGGCCCGAGGGCGTGCATGCGGATCCCCGATGGCTTTCTCGTCGAGCCATTGCCGGATGCGCAAGTCGGGCAGCGGGCTGAAGGTCAGGCGCCGACAGCGGGAGACCACCGTCGGCAGGACATCTGACAACGCCGAGCCCAGCAGGATGATCACGCACGGTCCCGGGGGCTCCTCGAGCAGCACCAGCATCGCGTTGATCGCGGGCGTGCTCATGCCGTCCATCTCGACGACATGTACCTGGAGACCACCACGGAAGGAAGCCTGCTTGGCGATGGGGATGAGACCGTCCTTGGTGGTCTTCTGTTCACCTGTCCCCACCTGGTACCGGCTGACAATCTGGTCGATGGAGACCCCCCTGCGCTCGGGCAATGGCTCCCAGACGTGCAAGTCCGGATGGTTCGCGTCTTCAATCACGCAACTGGCACATCTGTCCGGGGCAAGGAAGCCGCAGGCCTCCAGTGTCTCGCGCCGCTCGCAAAGCAAGGCTCGGGCCCAACGCAGGGCGACCGTCCGCTTGCCGGAGCCTTGAGGACCGACGATGAGCCAGGCGTGATGCGGAGCGACCAGCGCACGATCGAGTGTTTCGAGGACCGACGTTTCCAGCAGAAGGTCCGCCGCCCAGGGGGGAACTGGCACGTGGCGTGCCCTAGCCCTCGACGTGATGGAAGTTCATGCCTTGGCCGGGCGCCGCAAAGCAGATGACCTTGCTGCCGCCTTCCTTCTTGGCAAGGTCGAAACGCCGGGACGCCATCTGGACGAGGGCGCGGGGCGAGGTCGTCTCGACGGTCGACGAGACACCGACTGCGGGCGCCATGTAGGGTGCCAGCTGGAGCATGCGCCGGGTGAAGCGCTTCAGGACCTCGACGGCAGCCTCGGCCGAGGTCGAGGGGAAGTAGAACAGGAGGTCGAAGCCATCCCAGCGAACGGCCCAGTCCGTCTGACGGATGACCTGGCGCACCACCTGGCCGACGTCGCCGAATCGGGCATTGGCCTCGTCCGGGGTCATGGTCCTGGCGACGGCCGCGAACTCGGGCAGGCCGATCACGGCCACGGAGCCCGTCTCGCGGCTGCGCACCAGACGCTCGCACTCCTCGCGGAAGCGCTCGTTGAAGTAAACGCGATTCCAGAGGCCTGTCAGGCGGTCGGTGCTGGTGCGCTTGTTGACCTCCTCCTCAAGGCGGGTCGCATGAACCGAGAGGCCCAGCGTCGGCGCGACGAGGCGAGCCAGCGCACCGGCGAAGGCCAGGTCCTCGTCGGCGACAAGCAGGGCCCCGTAGATCTGGCGGTTCGCCAGCACGGGTACCCGCACTGCCCCGGCCACGTCACCCAGAGGCACGGGCTCGAGATCCGCCGACGTCAGATCGGCCATCCGCTCCGCGGCGGCCTTGAAGAGCTTGTCGGCGGCCTGGCCCGAGGGCATGAAGCCGTCCGGCCCATTCAGACGCAGGGCGACGGATGCCGTGGGTCGATGCTCGGAAAGTGCCTCGGCAATGCGCCCGAGCACGAAGTCGAGGCTGCTGCTGGCCGGGACGGCCTTCGTGATATGGACCAGGGCCTCGTACTGACTGGGCGCGAGCGCGGCGGACGCTTCCATGGGTTTCCTCGAACAGGGTGCGACATGGTCATCATACCAATCCGGGGCCTGCTTGACCCCATCGACGGGGGAGGGCGGGCAGCCTAGACTGAACACCATGCCTGCGGAAGCCTTGCAAGCTGCGACACGGCCCGTCCTGGGGGTCTACGACTCGGGGGCAGGCGGGCTGTCGGTCCTGCGCCACTTGCGTGCGCTCAGGCCGGATTTGCCCGTCCTGTACATGGCCGACACCGCCCGTGTCCCCTACGGTGATCGCTCCGCAGACGAAATCCGGTCCTTCAACCGCGAGATTGCCGGGGCGCTCGTTGAGCGCGGCGCGACCCATCTGGTGGTGGCGTGCAACACGTCCTGCGCCCTCGCCCTGCCGGAGCTGCGCGAGACCCTGCCGGTCCCCGTCACCGGACTGCTGGAGACGGCATCCCGCCGTGCACTCGAGGCCGGCCGCGACATCGGGGTCCTGGCCACCGTCGGTACCATCCGGAGCGACGCCTACGGCGCAGCCATCAGGCAGATGGACCCCACGGCCCGCGTCCGGGGCCTCGCCTGCACCGCGTGGGTCCCGCTGGTCGAGTCCGGAGCCGTCGCGGGCGAGCCAGCCCGGCGTCTGGTCCAAGAAGCCCTCTCGGCCTGGCAGGACATGCCCCCGCTCGATGCCGTCATCCTGGGCTGCACCCACTTTCCGTTCCTCGAGGACCTCATCCGGGGTGCCTTGCCGGGCAACCCGCGACTGGTCGATCCGGGGCCGCTCGTGGCAGCCCAGTTCCTCGCCGGCGTGCCGGGGGGAGCGGGACAGGACGGCCTGCTGACCGTCTGGTCAAGCGGGGATACCGACGAGTTCCTCTCCACCGTGCAGCGCCTCGTGCCCGAGCTGGGCCTGAACGAGGTCCTGCCGTGGCGCTTGACCGCGAACGCGTCCGTCAGCCTGCGCAGCAGCTAGGGGCCGGCGACCAAGGCGTCTGCGGCGACCGAACCATCGGCCTGCAGGCGCCCGCCAAGCCCCGAGACCGTGCCGGTCCACCAAAGCCACTCGGCCGCATGATCGCTGTCGTCCCGCCAGCGCCCCAGCCAAGGATCGCCCTGCGAGGAGAGCGCCGCCAGGTAAGCACAGCGCCTGGCCCCCGCCTCGAGAAACATCCTTCCGGCCAGGCGATGTGCCGGTGCCAGATTCAGCCATCCGGACGCCGGCAAGGCCGCGGGCAACATGCCCAATTGACGGGCGACGCGCGCCAGGAACTCCTCTTCCATGGGCTCCGCGAAATCCAGGGCACGTCGGATTCGCATACCTGCGGTATCCGTCGCGGCGACGTTGAAGGCGCCATCCAGCCCCTCGCCCAGGAACAGCAGATTGGCCCCTCCGATCCGCAAGGCTGGCGGGTCGGGAGACGCTTGCTGATCCACGGTTTCCGGCCGGAAGACGGTCGCATGTTCGCTCGCGGGCCCCGCAGCCGGTGGCGCCGTTGCGCATGCAGCCAACAGACCGCATAGGACGAGGTGCACGAGGAGCCTCTCAGTCAGACATCCGGGGAGCGGCCGCAAAGCGACAGGAGCCATGCACCCGACCTTGCCGCACGCCCGTCGCGTCCGGCTGATCCTTGCCGGACGGACCTCCTCGGCCAATCAGCCGTGGCGCCTGCGGCGGGGCGGATCCCCGTACAGATAGCGCAGCGCGGCAGGCAGGCGCCGGCGCCACGATGACTCGTCATGCCTCCCGGTACGCACCGGATGCCACGTCAGGTCACGGCCGGCGACAAAGCCCTTGCGCTGCAGCAGCTGGGCCATCCATTCGGCGTGCTGGATCGGATAGCCTCCGGCTTCCCTGCCTCCACAATCGAGCCAGATGCGCGGCTGGCCCCAGGCGGGAGAACGGGCGACGAAGGGAAAGGCCTCGCCTTCCGCGGCCCAGAGGGACGGGGACATGCACAGCAAGCGACCGAACCTGTCGTTGTGCCGAAAGAAGGTCACCAAGGCGGCAAGCCCCCCCATCGAGGAACCGCCGATCAGCCAATCTTCCCGGGCCGCGGAGACGTGCAGGTGCCGGGTGACCCACTCGGCCAGTTCCGTGACGATCCAGTCCGCCAGGACAAGGCCGTAGGCCGGCGCGTCCGGCTCGACGGGCCACGGGGCCAATTCCTGGACGCGGGTCTCCCCACCGTGGTGAATCGCCACGACGACTGGCACGGACAGACCGCGTTGCGCCCGACGGTCGAGGACACGGTGGAGATGCCACCCCCCGGCAAAGGTTCCGGCGTCGTCGAACAGGTTCTGGCCGTCGAACAGCAAGGCAACGGGCCAGCGTCGCTGGGGATCGCCATAGCCGGGCGGCGTGTAGACCCGGGTCGGCAACGCGGCGGGCAGTCCGGCAATCCGAAAAACCGGCCCATCGTGGATGGTGCCGGGCAGCAGCGGCTTGCGAGGGGGCGTCATGGGCGTTTCACGCTACCATGGGGTCGTGGATAGGGCCAAAGCGGACGTGCAGGGCTGGGAAGTCGCCGTCGTGGGCGGCGGGGCCGCCGGGATGCTGGCTGCCCTCGAGGCATCGCGCGCCGGCGCGCGCACCATCCTGCTCGAGAAGACCGCACGGCTCGGGACCAAGCTGCGCATTTCGGGCGGCGGCCGCTGCAACGTCACGAACGCCTTGGACGACCTGCGGGCGTGGGAGCGCATGCTTCCGGGCAACGGTCCGTTCCTTCGCCACGCGCTCAGGTCCTATCCGCCAAAGGCCTTCCTGGACTTGCTGACGGAGGAAGGCGTGCCGACCCGGGTCGAAGCCCCCTACGGCAAGGTCTTTCCAGAGAGCGGCAAGTCGGGCGACGTCATCGAGGCCCTGGTCCGGGCGATGCGTCGGGCCGGCGTCACCATCCGGACGGAAGCAGCTGTCCGGGACATCCGCACCGGGCAAGACGGCAGAGTCGAGGGCCTGCTGCTCGACGAGGGGCGTTTTCTGGCCGCCGACGCCATCATCTGGTGCACGGGGGGACGGTCCTTCCCCAAATCGGGCAGCACGGGCGACGGCTATCCCGTCCTTCGCCGGCTCGGCCACACCATCGCCCCGACCTATCCATCGCTCGTCCCGTTGCGGGTCGAAGGCACGACCCCGCTTGCGGGCGTCGCCCTGCGGGGCGTCCGGGGGCGCGTCCGCGTTCCTGGTACCAAGGAGCCCTTGCCCTGGGACGGCGACGTGCTCTGGACGCATTTCGGCCTGTCGGGCCCCATCGTGCTGCAACTCAGCCGGGCGCTTGCCGAGGGCTGGGTTGCCGGTGCGCAGGGCAGCCTGCAACTGGATCTCGAGCCCGAGCGGTCCGCCGACGACCTGGACGCAGCCATTCGTCACCTGGTGACCACCGCAGGCAGCCGGACCGCACGCAGCCTGGTGCCCGAGCACGTGCCCCGGGCCCTCGTGCCCGAGGTGCTCGCCGCTGCCGACGTACCGGCCGAGCGGCGGCTGGCCGAGTTGTCCAAGGCAGAGCGTCTGCGGCTTGTCGCAACGCTCAAGGGCTGGTCCTTCGTGCCGTCCGGATGGCACTCCTTCGAGGCGGCGGAGGTCACGGCAGGCGGGGTGGTCGTCGACGAGGTCAATCCCCGCACGATGGCCTCGCGGCTGCTCGAAGGCCTGTACCTCGCCGGCGAGGTACTGGATGTGGATGGCTACGTGGGTGGCTACAACCTGCAGGCGGCCTGGTCGACGGGAGCCGTTGCCGGGCGCGCCGCCGCAGCTTCCGTGCTCGGGTACCGCAAGGCCCCGCCGTCTGCTACGATCCGCTGACCGTTTCCCCGGAGGCTCCATGCGTCATCCTCGTTCCAGCGGACTGCTGTTGCACCCGACCTCCTTGCCCGGTCCCTTCGGCATCGGCGACTTGGGCCCGATGGCGCATAGCTTCGCGGACTTCCTCGCCCTCTCCGGCCAGACGCTGTGGCAGGTCCTGCCCCTCGGGCCGACCAGCTTCGGGGACAGTCCTTACCAGTGCCTGTCGTCGTTTGCCGGCAATCCAAACATGGTCTCGCCCGAGGTGCTGGCCGAGGCAGGGCTCGTCACGGCCGACGAACTGGCCGCCTACCCTCGGTTCGACGACGGACGCATCCGTTTCGGCCCCGTCATCGAGGCCAAGCAGGCCCTGCTCAGGAACGTGCATCGCCATTGGGATGCCCGGGCTAGCCAGACGATGAAGGACCGCTTCGCCCGCTTCGTGCGGGGCAGGGCCCAAGCGGGGTGGCTTGACGACTTCGCGCTGTTCATGGCGCTCAAGGCCGCGCATCAGGGTGCACCCTGGCCGCAATGGCCCGCAGCGCTCAGGGACAGGGACCACGGGGCGCTCGAGGACGCCCGCCGGCGCCTTGGCCACGATATCGGGTTTCATGTCCTCTGTCAGTTCCTATTCCGGGATCAATGGGATGCCCTGCGCCAGCGGGCGTCACTGGAGGGCATCCGTCTGGTGGGCGACATCCCGATCTTCGTCGCGTATGACTCGGCGGACGTATGGCGGGACAGGGCCATGTTCCAGTTGGATGACCAAGGGCGACCCAAGGCGGTCGCAGGCGTTCCGCCCGACTACTTCAGCCGCACGGGCCAGCTCTGGGGCAATCCGCTCTATGATTGGCAGGCCATGGCCGACGATGACTACCAATGGTGGGCTCGGCGCCTTGGGCATGCCTTGTCGCTGTGCGACATCCTGCGGCTGGATCACTTCCGGGGCTTCGAGGCCTATTGGGCCGTGCCGGCCGGTGCGCCCACCGCCGAGAGCGGTGCATGGGAGCCGGGCCCCGGGCAGGCCTTCTTCGATGCGATGCGCCGGCATCTGGGCCATCTGCCCCTCATTGCCGAGGATCTGGGTGTCATCACCCCGCCGGTTGCGGCGCTTCGGGATGACAACGACCTGCCGGGCATGCGCATCTTGCAGTTCGCCTGGGACGGCAAGGCAACCAACGACTTCCTGCCTCACCGCCACGCGCCTCAGAGCGTGGTCTACACCGGGACCCACGACAACGCGACTACCCGGGGCTGGTGGCAGGGCGCCGGGCAGGACGAGCGCAAGCGCGTCGTCGCCTACCTGGGCAAGCCCGTCGATGACCCGGCGTGGGCCTTGATCGAACTGGGCATGCGGTCGCCGGCAGACCAGGTCATCATCCCCCTGCAGGACTTGCTGTCCCTTGGCGATGAAGGGCGCATGAACCTGCCGGGTGCAGCCGAGGGCAACTGGGGATGGCGTCTCGGCCAACCCGGCCTGTCCGAAGCCATTGCGGTCCGCCTTGGCGACCTCGCCAGAACCTATGGCAGGTGGCCCGCCTAGGGCCGTCGGCACCCCCGGAACGTGCTAGATTGTAGCCATGAACTTTCTTGACCAGCTCAAGAACCTTGCCAACAAGGGCAAGGAGGAAGCGAAGCCTGCGGCAGAGGAAGGCGGCCTGCCGCCGGCCAGGCCGCGCAAGCGCCGCAAGCAGAACCTGAATCCGCTGGACCCCAAGAACCTTCCGGCATTGATTCCGGTGGCCATCGCGGCGATCGGCGGCCTGATCTTCGTCGTCTATCTGGTCATCCAGAACATCTTCTTTGCGCCGCCCCCCATACCGACGGACACGCCGCCGCCCCTCGTGACGCCGGCACCGGCGACGTACAGCGTTCAGGCCACGAGCGCCACCGGTTCGCTGCCTGTCGCGATGGATGCCTCGGCCGCGATGGACCCGAGCAACCCCGTCACCTCGGTCGCAACCTACTACCCGCCGCCGCGCCCCATCAGCCTGCCCCAGGCCGGTGCTTCGGGCCAGGTAGGACAGCCCGTGTCGAATGCAGCCCTGCCTCCCCCGTCAGTTGGCAGCCAAGTCCCGAGGCTGGATGTCATGTATATCCCCGAGCAGCCCAGCGCCGCCGTCCACCTTGCCAGCACGGCAGAGGAGCTGGGCCAGACGGACCTGATCTTCTGGCAGATGACACCGATTCGAGACATCCGGGTGCGCGTCCATCAGCGACAGCGCCTGTCCAATACCGGCGAAGCCGTGTTGCTCATCGAGTTCGAGGACGATCCGGCCGCCATGGCCGGCCGCGTGACCCGCAAGAAGCCCGATGGCACGGTCGAGACGTATACTCTGGCGGCGAGAGACACGGCCTGGGTTCCCGAGTCCTCGACGCTTCGGGGCGCCCAGCAACTCAACATAGTCTCGCCGATGACCGCGGCTCGAGCCGGGGTCGTGCTTGCCGGATGGGAGGACATGATCCGTCGGGCGATTGAGGCCGCGGCACTGACGGCGTCTGGTTCCGTCGGGGTGCCCCCCGCAGCCAACAGTTTCCCGCAGCAGGGTGGCGGGGTACCTGCCCGGCCCTGATGCGGCCTCGGGTTTTAGAATGGGGTCCGCTGCGCAGCGTGCATCGGGCCTCTTGCTCTTGGGCGAGGCGGCCGTGGCTGGCCCGAGCAAGGCTGGCCCGTACCCCGCGGCACAACCCTTCTTGACACCTGCCATACAGCCTAGTACGGTTGTCCTATTAGGACGCCCGTACAAATGGCCCGCCTGTCCGTACTCCCGTCCGCGACGCCTTCTGCCATCGTCGCGGCGGCAGCCGAGTTGTTCCGTAAGCACGGTTATGCCGGTACGTCGATCCAGCAGGTTTCGGCAGCCGCCGGGTTGTCCAAGGGCAATTTGACGTATCACTTCCCGAGCAAGCGCGAGTTGTTCGCCGCCGTCCAGCATGAGGCCCTGCGCTACGTCGAGGAAAGGGTCATGGACCGCTCGTTTGCGGAAGGCGCGGACACGCTGGCGGGCCTCGAGGAGTTCGCCCGACGCCTGCGCCGCCTGTTCGTCGACGAGCAAGACGTTTTCGTGGGCTGCCTGTTCACCAACGTGGCAATGGAAACGCGGCATGCCGATCGCGCCGTCGCCGACTTGGCCCGTCACCCTCTGGTGGTGCTGCGTGAGCGCGTGGCCCGTCACCTTGCAAGAGGCCAGTCGCTGGGCGAGGTCCGTACGGACCTGCCGCCCGAGACGCTGGCCCGGATGTTCTTCTGGCTGTACGAGGGGGCCCTGACCATGGCGCGGGCCCTCGAGGACAGCTCCGAGTACGACCTCTTCCGCAGTGCGCTGCGGCAGTGGTTCGCCCCTGGTGCCGCACGTCCCGAATCGGTGACCCAGGTTTCCACCCCCACCATGTCTTCAGGAGGCCATTGACGACGATGGAGTATGCAATCTGGGAAGGCTTGGCCGTGCTGGCCATCGGCCTGCTCTATGCGCGACAGGGCTACTGGGCGTGGGCTGCGCCGGGTGCCATCGGCCTCGCATGGTGGTGGCAGCAGGGCGGCGGAGCCTCGACTGGCTTCCAGGTGACGGCTGGCCTGCTGGGCTCGGCGGCCTTGCTCTTCGGCGTTGCCCCCTTGCGTCGCGCCTTGCTCTCGGGCGGCATCATGAAGTTCGTGACCACCATCCTGCCGCGGATGGGCGAAACGGAGCGCATCGCTCTTGAAGCTGGCACCGTCTGGTGGGACGGCCAGATCTTCTCGGGCAATCCGGACTGGAGCAAGTTGCTTGCCTTCCGGGTCCAACCCCTGTCGGCCGAAGAACAGGCCTTCATTGACGGGCCCGTCGAGAAGGTCTGCGCAATGATCCACGACTTCAATGCCGAGCAGGCCGGCGACCTGCCCAAGGAAGTCTGGGATATCCTCAAGCGCGAGAAGTTCCTCGGGATGATCATCCCCAAGGCGTACGGCGGCCTCGAATTCTCGGCTGCCGCCCAGTCGGCCGTCATCGTCAAGCTGGGTAGCCGCAACGGTACGGCCGCCGTCAGCGTGATGGTGCCCAACTCGCTCGGCCCTGCCGAGTTGCTGCTGCACTACGGCACCGAGGACCAGAAGAACTACTATCTGCCTCGCCTCGCCATTGGCGAGGAATTGCCCTGCTTCGCCCTGACGGGTCCCGAGGCCGGATCGGATGCCGGCGGCACGCAGTCGACGGGCGTGGTCTGCCGCGGCGTCTGGGAAGGCAAGGAAGTGCTTGGGATGCGCCTGAATTGGCGCAAGCGCTACATCACGCTCGCGCCCGTTGCCACGGTCCTCGGGCTGGCCTTCAAGCTGCTGGACCCGGATCACCTGATCGGGGATAAAGATGACCTTGGCATCACGTGTGCCCTCGTGCCCGCGGACTTGCCGGGCATCGAAATCGGGGATCGCCACGATCCCCTCGGCAACAGCTTCATGAACGGTCCGACCTTCGGCACCGAGGTCTTCGTGCCGCTCGACTTCATCATCGGCGGCCAGAAGATGGCCGGACAGGGCTGGAGGATGCTCATGGAGTGCCTGGCGGCAGGCCGCTCCATCTCGCTGCCGGCGTCGGCGTGTGCCGCGGCCCAGGGCTGCGTCCGGGCCACCGGGGCCTACGCCACGATCCGCGAGCAGTTCGACATGCCCATCGGCCGTTTCGAGGGCATCGAGGAACCTCTGGCCCGCATCGGCGGCCTGACGTACCTCATCGATTCGATGCGCCGGCTTACGGCCGGGGCCGTGGACTCGGGCGAGAAGCCCAGCGTCATCTCGGCCATCGCCAAGCGCTGGTCGACCGAGACCCAGCGGCAGATCGTCAACGACGCGATGGACATCGTCGCGGGGGCGGGCATCAGCCAGGGCGAGCGCAACGTCATCGCCCGGGCCTACCTCAGCACCCCCATCGGCATCACGGTCGAAGGCGCCAACATCCTGACGCGGACGCTCATCGTCTTCGGGCAGGGGGCCATCCGTTGCCATCCGTTCGTCCAGACCGAGATGCGGGCGTGCGCCGAGAAGAACGTCGCGAAGTTCGATGGGGCCTTCTGGGGCCACATCAACTTCGTCTTCAGCAACGCCATCCGGTCCCTGGTGCTGGGCCTGACGGACGGTGCGCCGGCGCGTCCTGCGCACCGGCACGCCAAGGTCTCCCGCTACCTGGGCCAGCTCAGCCGGCTCTCGGCAGCCTTCGCGCTGTGCTCGGACGCGGCGATGGGCACGCTGGGCGGCTCGCTCAAGGGCGCCCAGAAGCTGTCGGGCCGATTGGCCGACGCTCTGGCCTACAACTATATGGCCTCGGCTGCCGTGAAGCGCTTCGTTGACGAGGGCTGCAAGCCCGAGCACGAACCCTTCATGGACTGGAGCGTCCAGTACGGGCTGTATCAGGTGGAAGAGGCCCTCGCCGGGTTCCTCGACAATCTGCCGTTGCGTCCGGCCGCGTGGGCCCTGCGCCTTGCGGTATTCCCGACAGGCCGTCGCTACAAGCTGCCCACGGATCGGACCGGCAGCAAGGTGGCTCGGGCCCTGCTCGACGACCGTCAGGAGCGCCTGGACCTGACCCGCAACATCTACATCCCCAAGCTGGGCGAGCCCGGCCTCGGGTTGTACGAGGAAGCACTCGACGCCGTTGTGGCGGCCCAGCCCGCCGTGCGGAAGCTCAAGGAAGCCCTGCGCAGCCGCAAGCTGAACAAGTTCCCCGAGGAGACGCAAGTCGCCCGCGCCCTCGAGGCAGGCGTCCTCACGGCCGAGGACAAGGCCTCGATGGATCGTGCCGACGCCTTCCGCGATGACGCCATTCAGGTGGACAGCTTCCCCAAGGACAGCTTCCCCCGGCGTCCCCGGGAGATCCACGCCAGTCCGGTCCGCGAGGCGGTGTCCGGCAGGCGCTGATCACGCAAGGCAATAGGCCCCTGCGCTCCGTGACCGGAACGCAGGGGCCGCGCTCTTGGGGCGATGTCCCGGAACTCAGAAGCGCATCAGCTCATGACATCCGCCGCAACCGACAGCAAGGCCTGCTCACGCGGGCTGGGCTGCCGGCCGGAGGTCAAGCGCCGGCGCACCTGCGCGGACCGCCACGCCACCTCGATGCGCACACCCAGACGCACCATGCCGACAGCCCGGGGATGGTGCTTGCGCGCCAGCAGGACACTCCCCTCGTGGTGACGAACGTGGATCCGGGTCGCACAGGCGAGCTTGCAGCCGGCCTTCTGCAGGCGCCACGAAAGGTCGATGTCCTCGTTGTAGAAGAAGAAGGCTTCGTCGGACCAGTCAACCCGTTCGAGGGCGTCTCGACACAACAGCAAGCACGTTACAGGCCACCAGCCCATGGGCACGGGTGAAATCCGGCGGTGGCGGCATCGACGGCCCCTGCACACGACCATCTGGCCAGTGCATCAAGGGTGAAAGCGCCCACAGGCGTGGCTGCGATCCATGCACAGGACCAGCTGCTCGAGCGCCCCCGGCAGCAGCCTCAGGTTCGAGTTGAGCAGGAGTACGTAGCGCCCCATCCCGTACCAGCCACCTCGATTGCAGGCGGCGGCAAAGCCCAGGTTCTCCGCGCTTTCGAGGACGATGACCTCGGGGTGGCTCCGACGCACTCAGGCGACACTCTCATCCGTGGAAGCGTTATCCACCCGGACCACTTCTTGCGTCAGCAAACCGGAACCGGCAGCCACGGCGGCCAAGGTAGCCGGAAGGACCGAGGCACCGTTCAGGTTGGGGATGACGATGGTGATGTCCATATTTGGGGGGGATGACTCTACCTGCCGATAAACGGGCGAACACCCGAAGCATAACAGGTAGGCCCCATGCAGCAGGCTTAGGCCTGCCTCAGAACCCCCACTCCCCCGCATAGGCCGCAAAGGCCTGCCACTGACGGAACGGGATGATGCCGGGGTCACACCCCTCAACCACTTCCCATGCCTGAAGGAACTCACGGCGCATCCGCAAGGCAAGCGGGGTGCCGCCGATCATCAGATCATCGAGCGTGCCGACCCACTCGGGAACCTCTTCCCAACCCGTCACGCAACGCAGTGTCCGCAGCACTCCGGGCTCGCCCAGGGTGTCCAGCCGGACGTCACGCAGCAGTCGCTCCAACAGAGCGAGGCGAGCGGGCTGTTCGGTCGGGTCCATGAACGAAACGGTCGTCCGGCAGGCCTCGGCCAGATCGTCCAGGTTGCGAAACCAGAAGAGGACGGGGCCGACGTCCGGCAGTTCAGGCAAGCTGACGCAGTAACCCACCAGCGTCGAAGGGGCCACCCCGTCGCGGACCAGCCGGGCAAGGCTACCCAGGGGAATCGGCGGAGCGGGCGCCTTGATGGCAATCGGTGCCGGTGACGTGGGGAGCAGGTCCTGCATGGGGGTTTCCTCTGGCAGATGATCAGGAACGAATGGCCTACAAGGCTCATCATCGCTTGTCTTTCATCCGGAAAAACACGGATATTCAGTAATTTTCGGCAATCGCAGCGATGACCGGCAACACCATGTTTCTCCTTGATGCTCAGGGGACGAACGTACGAACATGGCAGTCTGCTCCCCGGAGGAAATCCGATGCCGACCCACTTCCGACTTTCGCCCGCGTGGTTCGCCGCGTCCGTTGCGCTCGCTGCCTGTACCGCCACGACAGCCGCCCTCAAGCCCGCCGCGCAAACCGAAGGCTCGACTCCGCTCGTCATGACCCGGGACGAGCAGATCCTGGCCATCAGGGACACGATCTCGGCCGTGCAGGGTTCGACCCGCAAGCTGTCCGGGGGCGGTGCCGCAGCCTTGAACAGCGCCCCCTCGGGACTCAAGGACACGGGTGGCTCGGCCTTGAATGACACGGCGACGCTCAACAACACCGCGGCCCTCAACAACACGGCCGCCCGCAGGGTCCAGGCGGCCCGGGTAGCCGACCGCCTCGTCCAGGCTATCGCGTCGTGGAAGGCCAGCGCCTCGGACTCGGTGGAACTGCTGCACGATACGCAAACCAAACAGATTTCCGGCCTCAAAGGTACGGATTGACAAATCGGCATCGCCGTCGCGGGTGGCGGAACCCCGGAGCGCAGTGTCCGCGCCAGGCTGCTGGACATGCCCGACCGTTCCCGCCTCGAGGTCGGTCTTGCGGTGCGGGCTGCATCGTGGAGCTACTTCCCCATCGGGGTCGACCAGGCCACGGACGGCAGCACCTCATCCGCCATTCCCTTCGAGGTGGCCTACAACCAGTTTCCGGATCTCACCTCGCTCGAACGTGTTGCTTTCGACACGGAGGTTGCCTTCGGGGGGACGGCGCGAAGAGCGCGAGCCTGAAGATACTCGCGGACGACTACAAGGTCGCCGAGGGCATCCTCGCCGGCACCAGCCCCGGGGCCCCGTCCATCGTCCGGGTCGAGGAACCTCCTACCCCGGGTGACGCGCCAACAGCGGCGTCTTCGCCCACTCCCGCGGCGACGACCCCGCCTGCTCCGCTTCATCTGCCCCATTGACTCGCCATCCAGTTCACGACGTCGGACGATGCCACGGACATGGACAGGACGATGGTGCCCACGACCGATTCCGTCGACCTCGCGATGATCGGGACCATCACGCCGTGCCTGACCACGGGCAAGTCCCGTGGGTTGGGTCATCGCCAACAAGGTTCACGTCGACCCCAAGGTGCCGGCGAACAACCGCCTGGAAGCCACTTGGACCCTGCCCGCGAAGGCCATCCGTTTCATCGGCACGGGGGGTGACCGATGCCAACGTAAACGTCACGGTCGATGGCCGCTTCGTGTCGAGGATCGACGGGTCCGATCTGGGCAAGGCCCGTTTCGCCCCGACCGAGAAGGGTGCCTCTGGCGGCGCGCTTTCCCCCAAGATCCTGTTCCCGGATGCCAGCCCGCTCGTTCTGGACGGCGAGAACCTCATTGGTCTTGGTCCCTACGCGGCAAGCCCCTCGCCTTCGGTTCCCCCCCCTCCTACGCACCCGAACCCCAACCCGCGGCAACACCGGGGTCGGCAGCCTCGAACCGGTCTCCGTCCTGAAGCCCCGCAGAAAGACGCCCCTGCGACCTTGATGGCCGCAGGAGCGTCTCACAATGCATCAGGTCTTGGGCACGACGGCGACCCGCAGACCACCCATCTTGACGTAGCTGTAAGGCATCAGGAAGTAGCCACCAGCCGCCCAGTCGCTACCCCACGAGTTGCGGATGACCAGCACCTGCTTCTTGTCGTCGTAGCCCACGGCCAGGACGGCATGTCCGCCCATGAATTTGTCGTTGTTGGTGGGGATCGGCATCAAGCCGTCCTTGCCGGTCTTGCCGATGCTCTGGAACACCATCATCCCCAGCAGGACGGGCATGCCCTTCTCGAGGCTGGTCCGCACGGCCGACAGCTTGGTCGCGACGCTGAACCCGCTGACGATGCGCTTCTTCTTGGCCGCCGCGACCAGGTCCGAGCCCGGCTTGCGCGACAGGAAATCCTGACGCAACTTGGCATCTTCTTGGCCCTTGGCATCCAGGTACGGGAAGGCAGCCTCGTCAACCGTGCCCAGGTTGTCCAGCATCTTGGTGGCCAGCTCCATCGAGGCACCGGAGTCCTCGTTGCGCACGCCCATGGCGGCCCGCGTCTGATACCAGGTGTAGGCAGGCGACTGGGGCTCGTCGTTGCCCCGCTTGCGCAGCAGGAACTCCTGCAGGCCCTTGACCGTGGCAAAGGACGTGCAACTGCCGAACTGGCCCTGGTTGGACACGGGGCTGCACATGCGCCGCAGATCGACGCTGACGGGCCGACTGGCCATGGTCTCGAAGCCGATCAGGGACCCGCCGTCTTCGCCATCCACGGTGACGCCCTTGGCACCCTTCAGGTCGGCCCCGAGGCCGAACTTGAACCCGGAGCGACGCCGGGCATCCAGCAACTGCGACTCATCCGTCTCGGCGGCACGCGCCAGCATGGCGGCGGTAGCCGGCTCCCCCAGCGAGGGTGCGACCGTCATCGCCGGGGCGCCACAGCCGGCGAGCGCCGACAGGCCCAGCAGGCCGGGAAGCATGAATCGGGCTCGGGTCTTCATACCCGGTCATCGTGCCGGGTGGCACCGCGGATTCTTGTCGCGAGGTTAACTCGCAGCCAAGGATGAACCAAGGCGATGGCGACCTGCCTCGGCCCAGTCATCCCAGAGCCCCAGCCAGACAGCGAGAATCGCGGGCCCGAGGAACAGACCCAGCAAGCCGAAGATCGCAAGCCCCCCCAGGATGGCGAAGAAGGTCTGCAAGTAGGGCAGGCGGGTCGCGTTGGCGATGACCAACGGCCTGACGAAGTTGTCGACCGTGCTGACCAGCAGGAAGCCCCAAGCCAGAAGCGCCACGCCCGGGATCAGGTTGCCCGTCACCAGAAGCGCGACCGAGGTCGGAATCCAGACGAGGGTGGCCCCGAAGGGCAGCATGGCCATGACGGCCGTCGCGACCCCCAGCAAGGCCGGGGCCTTGATGCCGACCAGGCTGTAGCCGATGGCCGCAACGAAGCCTTGGGACAAGGCCGCACCGATGACGCCGGCAAACACTGCCCGCAGGGCGTCGCGAGTCGGCTGGGCCAGGCGGACGGACCGCTCGCCCAGCAGGTGGGTGGCCACGGCGCGGGCTTCCTGGGCGTAGCGCTCGCCGTTCCGGAAGATGAAGAACAAGGTGAACAGCGCCAGCCCACCTTGCAGGAAGCCCTTCAGGAAGCCCGCCAGGATAAGGCCACCGGGACGCAGCAGCGGCAGCAGCACCTCGCGCCCCATGAAACCGCCCCGCCGGATGGCGACCTGCAGGTCCTGGTAAACCGCCGATGCCCCGGGCAGTTGCTCGAGCATGGCGGGCAGAGGGGGCGGAGACTGCCAGTGCCTCATGAAGGCGTCATAGGTCGGTCCGACCTCGCGGGCCAGCGACGACACGATGACGCCCGCCGGCAAAAGCAGGACCATGGCCACGATGAGCACCGTCAGCGCTGCCGCGAAGTTGACCCGGCCGCCCAGCAGGGTCCGGATGCGGCTATACAAGGGCCAGCTGATGGCGGCGAGGACGAAGGCCCACGTGATGGCCTCCCAAAGTGGCCGCAGGATGATGGCCGTCAGGAGAATCAAGGCACCAGTGGCCACCGGCCATGCCAGCGTCGGCGGCAGGAGGCCGTCGCCGAATGGCTTCAGGCCGACAGTCGGGGCGCTTGGCTTGGGTGTTACATCGGGTTGTTCCATGAAAGTCCTGCCCCAGCACGGTCACGCACAGACCCATCGTACCCCTTCAGGAAGAGGGCCTCGGGTCCGGCCCTTTCATGAGCTCCGCCAGCACCGCTGCCACGACCTCCGGTGCCTGCCAGGGCAAGGCGTGGGAGGCATCCGGCACCATCCGCCGGCCGGCCAAGCCCTCGGTCCGGGCTACGTACGTCGTATCGCCGGCCCCCACGAGCAGGGCAGCGGGCGAGGGTAACTCGGGAGAGGCCAGCTCGGGCGGCACCCTTGTCCCGCGATGATCAGCCCACGCGACGAGCAGGCGATCGAGCGCCTCGCCCCGAAGCCGCCACCTCGCGACGTCAGGCGGAGCCAATTCTCGGCCGCCAAGCAGCGGCTGGGCATCCCATTCCGCGAGGACGGCCTCGGAGTCTTCCGAGCCAAACCGTCTCGCCCACCCGTCGAGCCAGGCTTCCCGATCCGGCTGTTCCCCTGTCGCCGAGCGCCCCGGGGCACAAGAGACGCCAAGCAGGCCACGGCAGCTGCCGCCCAGCTTGAGGGCCAGATGCCAGGCGGCCCTCCCCCCCATCGAGTAGCCCCCGACGAGCGGCGCGCGCCCCGGGAGGTCATACGTGGCCATCAGGTCGGACAGGTAGGCACCCACGCCAAGCTCATCCGCAGGCAGCCACGCGCTTGCCCCCGCACCCGGCAGATCCGGGGCGACCACGCACCAGTGCGCCGGCAGCCTCGAGACCACGGACTCCCACATCCCCCCCGGCCAACTGAAGCCGGGCAGGAGAACCACCATCGGCCCGTTGTCGGGGCCCGCTCGCCAGATGCCGAGACGACGCCCTCCGGGGGCCGTGACCTTGGCCGGCAGGAGGCGACGCGGGGCGTCAGCCGCCAAGCAACTTGGTGACGACGCCGCGAAGGCCGTCGCCGAAGAGGCCCTGGAACATGCTGTTGCCCAGCATGTAGCCGAGGGTCGTGGCCGCGAAGCCGATCGCGATGAAAGGCAGGCCCGCCGTGATGCCGAAGCTGGCCGCAACGGCCAGCGCCCCGCCTGACAGGACGGCACCCAGGCCACCGCCGACAAAGCCGCCCGCCGTATCGGCGACCACGGCCCCGATGGTCTCGGGCAGGCCCTGACGGCCCGTCAGCATCATGTAGCCGTTCTGCACCAGCGAGAGCACGCCGGCAAACACGCTGGACACCTTGGCGGCCTTGAAGGCCCCCTGAGCGATCTGCTTGAAGCCGGCCTTGATGAGATTCCAATTCCACGGCTTGGCAGCCTTGGCAGCCTCCCCGGCGGCCTTGGCGGCATCACCGGCAGCCTTGGCGGCCTTGGCCGAGCGACCGGCACTCCCCGCCGCGCGACCGGCACCCTCGGCAGCCCTTGCGGCCTGACCCGCGCCACCGGCACCGCCTGCCCCGCCCGAGGCTGCCCCTCGGGCGCCACGCGCGGCACGCGCGACTCCCTGGCCGGCGCCCGAGGCACCGGCGCCGCCTGCGCCTGAACCTGCACCGACCACAGGACCAACCGCTCCACCCGCGGCGCCACCACCGGCACTGCCCGCACCGGGTATGCCTTGCGGGGGCTTGATCCACCGCGCCCGCAACACCTCGACATCCTGAACGCGCTGCAAGCCACCGGGCGTGCGCAGAACCCTGCTGTTGGTGACGACCTGCTTGGCGAGGTCACGCGGCAAGCCCTGCATCCCTTCGAGGGCGCCCCGTAACGGCACGCCACCCGCAGCACCACCCCGCGCGACGGTATCGGCCACGGACCGGGCCGCACGACCGGCGCTGCCGGCGGCCTCGCGCACCACCGAGGCCGCACCGCCCGAACCCGCTTGCCGCGCAGCCTCGACGGCACGCTCGGCCACGTTGCGGATGGGCTGGGCCGCGCCACCCACGGAGCCTACGCCCCGGCCCACCGTCTGCCAGCCCTCGATGACCTCGCTGGGCGTGAAGACGTCCCGGGCGTGCTGCACCAGCTTTCCGCCACCCGGCCCGCGGGCGAACTCACCGGCGCGGCGACCTGCCGCTCCGGCCACGTCCTTGATCTTCGCCCACGCACCCTGGGCGAAGTTCGACAGGCCTTGGCTATCCATACCATCAGTTCTATCCCCGGAATCCCCGGAAAGCTCGGTTAACGAGGCCTCAAACCTGCATTAAGGCTGCCCTGCAACCGGTTTGCCGACCCCGGCAAAACCGTGTTAGCATCGGCCTTGGAGGGCGTCGCAACCGTGCGTGCGCCCGCGTCGCCCCCGCAGGTCCCGTCCCAGGAGCGCCCCCTTGTCCGTCCCGGAAGTCCAGCGTTACCACACCCTCATCGACGAGGCAGCCCTGCCCGCCTCCGAGCTGTCCGCCTTCCTGGACCGCATCCGCGATGCGCGGGTGACCTTCGGGGAGCGGGTCAGCTGCCACTACTTCCGGCCTCAGATGCTGACGCCGGCGCAGTACGAGCAGATTCGTCGGGTCGTCCGGCACATCTGGTCGGCCCTCGAGAAGCTGGCGCCGGTCATCGCCGGCCGCGACGACCTGCAAGACCGCCTCGGCCTGACGCCGCGCGAGCGCGAGCTTGCCGCCATCGACCCGGGCTACCGTCGGGTAAGCCCGATGGCGCGCTTCGACAGTTTCCTCGTCGATGACCGCCTGAGCTTCGTCGAGCTCAACGCCGAGTGCCCCGCAGGCCCCGCCTACACCGAGGTCCTGGCCGGCGTGTTCCTCGATTGGCCCGTTATGCGCAGCTTCCAGCAGGACTTCGAGGTCCGGCCCTTCGAGACGCGGCGCCGCCTGCGCGAGACGCTGCTGGCGACGTGGGCCGAGTGGGGCGGCAAGGGCAAGCCCGTCATCGCCATCGTGGACTGGAGCGATGTCCCGACCTATTCCGAGTTCGAGCTCTGCAAGGAATATTTCACGTCCGAGGGTCTTGAGACGCACATTGCCGACCCGCGCGACCTGACGTACGACGGGGAGCGCCTGCGGACGAAGGACGGCGTGGCCATCGATCTTGTCTACCGCAGGGTCCTGACCAACGAGTTCCTCGAGAAGTTCGACGAAGTCCAGCCCATGCTCGAGGCTTACCGCGAACGCAAGGTCTGCGTCATCAACCCCTTCCGCAGCAAGTACCTCCACAAGAAGGCCATCTTCGCCCTGCTGACGGCCGAGGACCTTCAACACCTCTTCACCTCCGGGGAGCAGGAGGCCATCCGGGCACACATCCCCTGGTCGCGCATCCTGACGGATGACCGGACCGAGCACGACGGCACGACCATCGATTTGGTGCCCTGGAGCAAGGCCAACCGCGAGCGCCTCGTCCTCAAGCCGAATGACGAGTACGGCGGCAAGGGCATCCACATCGGCTGGACCATGGACCAGGCCGCGTGGGATCTGGCGGTCGATGAGGCCGTCGATCAGGACTACCTCGTGCAGCAGGCCGTCGAGGTCGCCTACATGGACTTCCCGACATGGACCGGCGAGGGCCTGACCTTCCAGCGGCAGTTGGTCGATCTGGATCCCTATGTCTTCGAGGGCGAGGTCGAGGGTATCCTGACTCGCCTGTCCGCCTCGGCGCTGGCCAATGTCACGGCTGGTGCCGGCATCGTCCCCACGTTCGTCGTCTCACCACGGAGCTAGACCCATGTTCGAGCAGTTCACGCTGGGCGTCGAAGAGGAATACCAGATCGTCGATCCCGCAACCCGGGAGCTGCGCAGCCACATCTCCGTGATGATGGACGAGGGCAGCGTCCTGCTTGGCGAACACGTCAAGCAGGAGATGCACCAGTCGGTGGTCGAGGTCGGCACCGGCATCTGCAAGAACGTGGCCGAGGCCCGTGCCGATGTCGTCAAGCTGCGCCGCATCGTCTCGGATCTGGCGCGCAAGAACGGCCTGGGCATCGCAGCGGCGGCAACGCATCCGCTCAGCGACTGGGCCCAGCAGGACATCACCGAGGCACCGCGCTACCACGCGCTGGTCGAGGACCTGCAGGACATCGCCCGCGGCAACCTGATCTTCGGCCTGCACGTACACGTCGGTATCGAGAACAACGATCAGGCCATCGAGTTGTTCAACCAGGCGCGGTACTTCCTGCCCCACATCCTCGCATTGTCCTGCAGCTCGCCCTTCTGGGTCGGCCGCAACACCGGCCTCAAGAGCTACCGTTGCTCGGTCTTCAAGCGGTTCCCGCGCACCGGCATCCCGGATGCCTTCGAGTCGTACAGCTTGTTCGACCGCTACGTGAAGACGCTGATCGAGACCGAGTGCATCGACAACGGCAAGAAGATCTGGTGGGACCTGCGGCCGCACCCCTTCTTCAGCACCATCGAGTTCCGCGTCTGCGACATCCCCACCAGCGTCGACACGACCATCGCCATCACGGCGCTGATCCAAGCGCTCGTGGCCAAGCTCTACACGCTGCGTACGCAGAACATGCAGTTCCGGGAATACCCCCGGGCCCTCATCGAGGAGAATAAGTGGCGGGCAAGCCGCTATGGCCTCGACGGCAAGATGATCGACTTCGGCAAGAACAAGGAAGTCCATACCAAGGACCTGATTCACGAGCTCGTGCAGTTCGTCGACGACGTGCTCGACCCCCTCGGCTCGCGTGCCGAGGTCGAGCACATCTACCGCATCCTGGATCAGGGCACGGACGCTGACCGGCAGCTCGAGGTCTTCAAGGAATCGGGCGGCGACGTCAAGGCCGTCGTCGACCACATCCTCGCCCAGACCATGGTCGGGGTGCCCGAGCGGGTGGAGATGCCGCTGCATTGAAGACCCGTCTCGACCTCGTGGCCTTCGACGAGGAGCTCAGGCCCGGTGCTGCGAACGCGGTGCAGACCTGCTTGAAGGTGCGCGAGGGCGAGAAGGTCACGCTGATTACCGACCGCGATACGCTGACGGTGGCGGCCTGCCTCTACGACGAGCTCAAGGCCGTGGGCGCCGAGGTCCAGGACTATGTCGTCGAGGACTATGCACTCCGGCCTATGGCGCATACGCCGCGGGAGATCCTCGAGAGCGTGGCACGCAGCGGCGCAACCCTCTATGCCGTCAAGCCCCAACCGGGCGAGGTGCCCAGCCGCGCCGAGGTCATCAACCTCGCGACGCGCAAGAAGGTCCGCTACGGCCACATGGTCGGCATTACCGAGCAGATCATGCGCATGGGCATGCGGGCCGACTTCGACCGCATCAACCGTATGTCGCTCGGTCTGCGCCGCATGCTGTCCGAGACACGGGTCATTCGCGTGACCTCGCCTGCCGGTACCGACCTCGAAGTCGAGCACGACCCCCTCAAGTACCGCTGGATCAAGACCTCGGGACTCATCTCACGCGACGCTTGGGGCAACCTGCCCGGCGGCGAGATTTTCACCCACCCTTCGCTGGTACGCGGCGTATGGGTGTGCGACGGACCGGCCGGGGACTACTTCAGTGCCAAGTACGGCGATCTCGTCGCCACGCCCCTGACGGTCGAGATCACCAACTCCCGCATCCGCACGGTCACGTCGGACCTCGACGGCCTCGCGCAGGAGTTCTGGGACTACGTCAACGACGCGCCCAACGCCAACCGCATCGGCGAGGTTGCGGTGGGCACGAACATCGGCGTTACCGAATTCACCGGGAACCTCCTCCAGGACGAGAAGATCCCCGGTTTCCACATCGCCTTTGGCGAACCCTGCGGGGTGCTGACCGGTGCCGACTGGTCCAGCCCCGCCCATATCGATCTCCTGGCCCGTGGTTGCAACATCTGGCTCGACGGCCAGTGCATCATGGCCGATGGGGTGTTCCTGATCGACAGTTGAGTGGCCCCGACGGGCACGGAGGAAGCATGGCGAAGCAGAAGAAGACGGTTGCGCTTCTGGTGGGCTGGGAAGAGACCTTCCCGAAGGCCTTCATCGAGGCTGTCAATACCAAGGGCAACGGCGAAGTCGAAGCGGTGTTCGCCAAGGTGGGCGTCACCAAGATGAACGACGGCAAGGCCTACGATGTCATCGTGGACCGCATCTCGCACGAGATCCACATGTACAAGCCGTGGCTCAAGAACCAGGCGCTCAAGGGTGCCTACGTCATCAATGACCCCTTCTGGTGGCTAGCGGATGACAAGTTCTTCGACAACGCGCTTGTCGAGCAGCTGGGCGTGGCCGTGCCCAAAACGGTGGTGCTGCCGTCCTTCACGCCGAATCCCAACACCTCGGACAAGAGCCATCGCAACATGATGCTGATGGACTGGGAGGACATCTTCAACTACGTGGGCTTCCCCTGCTTCCTGAAGCCCTATGACGGCGGTGGCTGGAAGCACGTCTACAAGTGCCGCACGCCGCAGGAAGTCTTCGAGAACTACGCCAAGAGCGGCCAACTGGTCATGGTGCTGCAGGAAGGCATCGAGTTCGAGAGCTATTGCCGCTGCCTGTGCATCGGCAAGGACACGGTCATCCCCATCAAGTATGATCCTGGCGCCAAGGAGCGCACGGGCTTCGGCGCCTACGTCCAGTCGGACGAGTTCGAGAAGGGTCCGCTCGCGGAGCGCATCCTGCGCGATGCCCGCGTCATCAACCACGCGCTGGGCTACGACATGAACTCGGTCGAGTTCGCGGTTCGCGACGGCATCCCTTATGCCATCGACTTCATGAACCCGGCACCCGACATGGACTTCTACTCGCTGACGGAGCCGTACTTCAAGAAGGTCGTCGACGCCTTCAGCGACTACGTCATCGAGTTGGCGAAGTCCGAGGCGGATACCAACACGCGGCACTATCCCTGGCGCGACATGCTGAAGACCGGCGGCAAGCTGCCGGCAGTCAAGGCGGCCGTCAAGGCCAAGCCCCGCAAGGCTGCGGCCCCCAAGGCCAAGGCCGAGCCCGCCGCGACCAAGTAGCCCCATCGGCCAGCCGCCCCCCCTGCCTGCCTTCGGGCAGAAAGGGGGGTCGGTTTGCGTTGTCTGGCGCCGAAGGTGACGGCCGGGTATGCGCCTGAACTCGCCAGGCCTCGGCTTCAACATTTCTTTCCGGTCAGATAACGCCGCCTTAACGACAAAGGAGGGGCGTTCGGCGAATATTGGTTCCATCCCCCCCTGCTGCCTCGGCGAGCGCCTTCGATGACGAAGACGG